>ERZ791906.220-NODE-220-length-84972-cov-3.385200_pt1 | contig 84972 bp, 111 predicted proteins | sample MGYA00510146_ERZ791906 | MGnify/ENA primary metagenome ERZ791906 (study PRJEB30046, sample SAMN00792096) | human gut metagenome | study: EMG produced TPA metagenomics assembly of the A metagenome-wide association study of gut microbiota in type 2... | reverse complement strand
GCCAGAATATACCGGTCACAACTGATTCAAGCACGCACCAACCATCGTCATAATATCTATCTTCGGGGTTTTGAGAAAAGGCATAATTTGCTCCGCTGACAATGATACAAATCAGAAAGTACAGAAGAAGTATCACGCAATCCCCTCCAGTGCTTTCGCGATTGGATCATATCTCTTACTGTTTAGCGTTTCCATCAGGCATTCATACGGGTCGAGCTTACCGCTCATCACCATAGAAGCTACATTCTGACTGAAGCCACTGACCAGAGCAACGCCGAGATCGTTTTCCTTAACCGGAATGGTGCCGGTGCGGCTGTTGACATTCCAGAATACGAGGCGCGGCAGTTTATAACCGGCTGCTTCATATTTTTGACGAATCACGTTAAACAGACGGGAATCCGGCCGCTTTCGGCTCCAGTAACCCGTTTGACTGCCGCAAGTTGCACAGGAGTCGAACTCCATATCGGAGATGATGAGAATATTCTGCGGCATATCTTCCTGCTTCATTCGATTGTTGACCGCTGTGGTCAAAATCAGGTTAAAAACAGCTTCAATGTTGGTATTTCCCATCTCATTATGCTGCTTGGCGATTAACAGCTTCTCACGCAGGTTCTTTGCTTTGGAGAAATCAACCAGCCGAGGACGAGTGGAAAACGTGATGTACTTGTCCTTGAACTGACCGGAGGAATGCTCCGCGAAGTAAATCGCAAGTGCATTTGCTACGTCCAGTGCAGTTACGCTGCTGTGCGGATCTGCGTTGCATTTCATACTGCCGCTGCCGTCCGCTACGACAATGGTGTTCCCGTTACCGTTTACCGTATCAGGCAGAGCCTTCCAAAGTTGCTCGAGCGTTTCGTTACGCTCGGTGATTGCATTCCATCCAGAGTTGCCATACTTATGGACGATCTCGTGCGGGAACAGCGTGCCTGCGTTTATCTTGGTTTCGCCCTTAGCGAGGCTTTCCAGATAAGCACGGCGGCGCTCCTCATCGTTCCTCAGAAACGCCTTATTATAGATGAGATTTGCGCGGGACGGAACTGCTTCATACTTGATCTCGTCCCACTGTTTGGCGGACATTTTCTTCTCGACTACATCGAGATGGCCGCGTAGCTCGGAAAGCATCTTGCGATACTGACGTTCCGTTGCACCAAGCACCTTCTGAATCTGCTTTGCATAACGCTTAGTTGTCGCAGAAGAAGCACCCGGAGAAGGGAGCCATTTTGCAAGTAAGGAAATCGGCTGGCCGTCCTTCATCGATTTAAGGTCTCGGTCTAGCTGTTCCTCAATCAGCGGATATACCTCCGAATCAAGGCCGGTATCCAGCAGGCACAGCAGGTCATCGTAGCGGCCATATTCTGCAACCAGTTCGATTACTGGCCGGACGTATTCCGGCAGGTTGTCCGCCAGATACTTCATTACGGTGCGGAACAGGCGGCGCTCGCCGAGTCCGCCGCGGACATCTCGAGCGAAGAACAACCACTTCATCGCGGCCATCTTGTCATCAAAGAACGCTTTAACGAACTTGCTCGTAATCTCGGCTTCGCTTGTGCTGCGGAGCGAGGCTACGGAGAAATTCAGGTCGAGCAGCGCTTTGCCGGTTGTTCTGTAACCGACAGCGCCGTTCTCGGTGACGCTGACATTGTAGTCTTCGTTCAGTGTGCTAGCCATTGCGGTTGTAAAATCCATTTTCTTTTCCTCCTTGTTTTGATTCCACAGGGCGCATTGCAGGGAATCAGCCTGCCAGTGTTTTATGGAGATAGTTTTTATTTGCTGTACGCGCCCTTTGGAGGGGTACGGGACACAAAGGTATTTTGATTAAAAGTCAAAGCCTGTAAGTTTGCTGTGAGTGCCCCTGTTGTACGGCGGGCTGGAGTCGAACCAGCGATTATCATCATGGCATATCTTTTTACTGTTAAGATTGCTGTCAGCGAATTTGTCAGTTCGCATTTCAAGGGATGACGCATTACCGCTTTGCTACCGCCGTATATTGATGGTGCGACTGGAGAGACTCGAACTCTCACGGGGATCTCCCAGCGGAACTTAAATCCGCTGCGTCTGCCAATTCCGCCACAATCGCATTTGGTGTTGCCGCTGGGGATCGAACCCAGAGAAAAACGTGTTTGAGACGCTCGCGTATGCCAATTCCGCCACGGCAACATATGGAGCAGGTAACGAGAATTGAACTCGCATCCTCAGCTTGGAGGGCTGATGCCTTAGCCGCTAGACGATACCTGCAGATCTCCCGCGGTGACGAGTCGCGGGAGGTTCGCTTGCCGTGCCAAGCGGAGTGTGTGAGTGGAGTTTGCTCACGGACATATAATTTCCTCCGCACGGTGAGGATTGGTCGAGGTGACAGGATTTGAACCTGCGGCATCTTGCTCCCAAAGCAAGCGCTCTACCAAACTGAGCCACACCTCGTTATATCGGAGGGTCAGCGCTAACCCTCCGACTGCGTAGGCTGTCAACCCACGGCTCAGTCGCCTTTTTCTCTTTTACTTCTCGGTGACTTAGAAGAAGGTGCCCGGAGGCCGGACTCGAACCGACAACCTCGAGATTACAAATCTAAAAGAAATTTGCTGTCAGTGAACTTATCAGCTCACATAATACGCGCTCTATCCGATTGAGCTACACCGGGCATATTAAGTTGGCGGAATTTTGAGGAGCCGCGGAGTCGAACCGCGAGAAACTTTTTTGCAGAAAGTTTTTTGTATATATTTGCTGTTCGTGCGCCCGCCCGTCGCACCATAATTCTGTCACCGAACGCTCCTCATATATCGCCGGTCTTTCCCGGCTGTCAGTGGTCTTTCCCGCCGTCACCGCTATGCCATCGTTTTTGTCTACATATACTACTATACAAAAAATCGATTTTTGGGACGCGGAATTTGAAAATTTCTCAAAAAATTTTTTACTTTGCGTCAGTAACGACTGTGCCGCCCTGAACGGTAACCCAGCCGTGCTTCTCTCGCGCTTCCATCTCCATCTTCTTGATGAGCTGGTCGGTGAGCGATGCCGAAATCGTTGCGTTCGCCTTTGCTTCTGCTTCGGCTGCGATCTGCTTTGCCTGTGCGTCAGCCTGAGCCTCGATGATCTTGGTTTCGTTCTGAACCTTGATGGTTTCCTGCTCTGCTTCAGCCTGCTGCTTCTTCTGCATCGCCGTCACACGGTCATTGATAGTCTGCTGAAGCTGTGCATCCGGATGTACATCAATGATGGAAGCGTCAATCACTTCAATGCCAAACTCCTCGCCCAGCTTGTCGGAAAGCGCCTCGGTCAGCTTGTTATTGATCGTTGCGCGATCACCGCTGTAAATGTCCATCATCGTATAATTGGTCGTAACCTCGGAAATTTTGGACTTCAGAATGGTACGAACACGGGAGTTTACGATGTCCTCGCCATCCATGCCGCGGAACTTCTTATAGGTATCAACGACCTCATCCTGCTTAAAGCGGTAAGACATCTGGAAGCTGATATTGATGTTGGCGTTATCTGCCGTTGCTACGTTAAAGGAATCGTCGCCCTCGCTGCCGTCGCGAGAGTCCTTGGTCAGAACGAGCTGCTCATTGCCGACGGTGAACTTCTTAACCTTCTTGGTCGGACTTACGACATGGAAGCCCTGCGTGAGAACCTCGTCCTGTACACCGCCGTTCATGCTGTAGACAACGCCGACATAGCCGGTCGGAATTCGCTCCGTACATACGAAAGTTCCGATACCTCCGAACACCAGAGCGGCCGCCAGAACGACGCCGCCGATTGCACCCTTACTCATGTTTGTTTTCTCCTTCGTTTTTGTTATTTTCGTCCTCATCGGACATTTCCTTTATCGCATCGCCGAAGATGCTTGTCAGGACACTGCCGAGCTTCTTAAACATAAAAGCACAGCACGCCCAGATAAACACCACGGCGATGATACAAAGCGCATAGAATACTGGATTCAAGTTTGTTTCTCCTTTTGATATTTTCGCATCATTTCTACTGCTATCCGTATAGCTTCGTTGATAGCGTTGTCCACTTCCTCGTTACCACGACGGGCGTCGTGGTAACGGGAATAAATATCATTAAGCTCCTTCGTTCTGGTCTCTGGATCGAGGATATCAAGGATACGAATGGCTTGGTCAATGGTCATCTGGTGCCCTCCTATTCTTTAGGCTGATAGTCGCTTCCACAGCTCATATTTGGCCGTGGGCGCAGCTTTCCATATCGTCAACTGTGCATTCACCGCAGTATTTGCAGCTGTCGCAGTCACATATTGTGTAGCGGTTCATCCATTTGCCCTCATGTTCCATACCTCGGCGGCCTCTTCTGCCGTATCAAACAGCATTCCGCCCATTATTTCGCTGTTTCCGTCTGTACAGCAGAAGCATGCGCCTAAGTCCGGATGGTGCAAACCGTAGTAAAGTCCGCCCCAAGGATCGTTCTCATAATCGCAGCCAAGTTCTCCTTTGTAGTTTCCTTCGTCGTCATGGACTCCAATGCTTACGCTTTCTCCACAGAATGGACAGGATTTAAGCTCAATCATTTTTTTCACTCCTATAGATTTACATGTTAGTTCTTCAAGACTGGTGCCCAGTTTTGTAAAAAATGCATCATCGTCCAAGGTAGCAAGATATTCATCTAGGCGATTAAGCATATCTTCGAAATTTCGTTGTTTCATAAATCACCTCTGCTGGATGTTTTTAATGGTTTTATAAGCGTTTCATCACGAAGATATGCAATGTCCGGCCGTAAACTACTTTCGTTTCTCCGTTAAATAAACATTTGAACTATAAATCGTTTCTTTCGCTCGGTCGCTCGGTCGAGTATAGCTTCTAATTCTTCTCTAAAATGGCACAAGTTGCATTCAGTGCATTCATTCCCAGTGCACATATAACACGCATTACTGACTGTGGTTTCAAGTGTTTGAATATCTTCTGATAAGGCATACAAAAGTTGTTTGTAAGCCATTGTTTTAATCGGATAATACGGTTTTTCACAACTTAACCCGGCTGCCAAATGCTTGTTTGCTAAATCCATTGTCCGCCTCTCCTCAATTTTTACACGGAGAACAAAACAATCTATCAATCCAAGATACTTTTCCGTCGCCATAAGTAGCGCATTTCTTCGACTGGCAAGTTTTATTCTCTTTGTGGTAATAGATGCAGTCCTTGCACGGATTCCGCATTATTCTGCACCTCCGTCCATCTTTGCCCCGCAGTTGGGGCAGTACGGCTTGCGATAAGTTCGTTCTCTGCCACTTTCGCAGATAGCAACAACTTCGTCGCAGTTTGTACAATACCAATCACCGTCCGCATCTCGCTCCCACCGCCCATGCACCACCGGCGCAACATCGGCGGCGGGCGGCGAGGCAACAATCTCCATTGCCATGGCACCGTCGGAACCGTCCACCCATTTCGCCGCCATCACCGCTCTTATGGCAGTATCCCGCTTAATGTATCCACCCATTTTCGCACCCCTTTCCCAAATGAGTTGCACTTTTCTGCTTCTCAAAGTAAAACTCAATCGGCTTTTCATTCTCGATCACATTCCCGTAAACTACGCCAACCTTATAGATGTAATTTTCGCGCAGCTTTCTCGGAATTTCCGCGATGTAGCGCCGGAATGTTTCCAGCGTATGGGCTCGCTTGTAATGATTGCACATTCGACAGGACGGCATGAGATTCGAAATATCATCTGTCCCCGCATCTTCAATTCCCCATGCCCTCAGTGGGAGAAAATGATCCACTTGCATATCTTTGTATGCAATCTCTCTGCCGCAATAAGCACAGTGCCCGTCGTATTTGCGGTATACTTCTTCGCGGATTTTCTTACTTATCGCCATCGTCTTCCTCCTGTCTCGCAATAACCTTTACGGCGCATTCTCCGCGTTCTGTGGAATACCACGCGCAGTTCTCGTGCACACACTCGGCAGAAAATCTTTTATCCTTGTCTGCCAGCGAGAATGGGCAAATTCCCTTTGTCCTGTTTGCCCAATTACAGTTTTCACTCCACATCGTTTTCCTCCCATTCCTCGCACCGACAAGTTTTCGTGTGATTTCTATTAACCACTGTAATCCACTGCTTCCTGACGATTGATGAAAAAATGAATACCCGGCGCACATTCATTCCAACGATCTTCATCGTATTTAGGCTCTTCCGCAATTTCGCCTACACGGTAAACAAAATTGCGGTCATATCCACTTGCGACTTCCGTTAATTCAGATGGTGAACCATCTAATTCCTGAATCTCTATCACTTTCGCTTTATCGCATCGGCACTTTCTTCCCGTTGCGGAACTTCGACGGGCATCCTCTGGAATCTCCAACTTAACAATGTGTCCGTTTGCCTTTTTCCATGAGACAAAAGTTCCTATATCTGGACAAGTCATCGGAATAAAAGGTATATTTTTTGCTCCGCACAGGTCTGCTCCGTACAGGTTCGCTCCGTACAGGTCCGCTTCGCACAGGTCTGCTCTGCGCAGGTCTGCTATGCACAGGTTTGCTCCGCACAGTTTCACTTCGCGCAGGTTTGCTCCGCGCAAGTCTGCTCCGCGCAAGTCTGCTCCACACAGGCTTGCTCCGCGCAAGTCTGCTCTCATCTCTTTCCAACCATCTATATTCTTCAGAATCCAATGTTTATGATTTCTTAAAATTTCATTCAATTCTGCTTCCGTGTAAGTTTTCATTGCACGCTCCGTCCTTCACCATTCGTTTCACTCGCCAAATCTCCGTTTCGTAAGCTCGTTCTCATCTCAAACTTGACTTTGGTTGTATAATTCCTTTGCTCTTGCCTGAATCATATCCCAAATTTTACAGTCTGGGATGTTTGTGTTCAGGTATTTTTCTATCCGCTCAGGCTCCAGTTCGTGCTGGTGAGCAGCCATAAATGTTCCATGAATACAGCCGGTCGGCTTATTACAGTAACTCCATTCGTCGAATTTTCCGCTGTAACGAAAATCCAAGATATTCAGCGTGTCACCGACGATTGAAATCGTCACCTTTGGGCTTAGGCTGAAGCTGGCACACAGGATACGGTCTTCAAAGGTTTCTGCATTGCCGTATCGGAATGTCCACTTCTGCGATTGCCCGCCGCAGACCATATCATGACCTTTGCAGTTCGGTTCGTTTCCGTTCCACATATTCTGGGTGAAGTTCGGAAACGATTGGAAAATCTCGCCGATCATATGCCGTAACCCCAAACGTAGAGGAACGCCGGAATGAGCATTACTGTGCCGAAGAGCATCCCTGCGGCGATGTCGCCCAGTCGATTTAACGTTTGTCTTCTCATAATCAGCCTCCGAATCTGTTGTTGCGGAACTCAATGCTGAACTCAAGCCGCTTTACCCGCTGTTCAAGCTGATTCCATTCCTCTTCATAGCGAATCATTCTCAGCTTGATCGGCTGCGGCTGGCGAGAGGCTTCCTCACAGAGCCCCATGAACTGCATCATCAGAAATTCTTTCGGCGCGGCTGTCTGCTGACGGCTGACCAGCGTATTCCCGATGTACTGCTCAATGATGACGCTGTAGGTTTCTCCGAGATCAAAAAACATAGTTGACCTCACCCGGACTGTTCAGCCAGTCAGCATATCGCTGGACAAACAGATCTTCTGTTGTCATATCAATTTTTGTCAATCCGGTAATCATACCCTGCATGATTCGATTGTTGAAGACGAACTCGGCATATTCCTTTACGGTCATCTTGCGGATACGGTCGATTCTTCGTTCCGGCAGGCTGCGGATGACTTTGATTTCATCCCAACCCTCATCGATCCTCGGCTCACACAGCTCCCGACTCATGCGCTTGATGACCTCTTCCGGAACCGGCATATCACGGTCGGTGTTCTGTGACAGCGCCTGCTCCAGCGGGATTGCAAAGTAAACGCAAACCGTGTGACCGGCCAGTCCCTTAATCTCGCTCAGAAACTCGGCGCGACGTGTGTGACGAAGGTTTGTTGCGTCATACACAACATCATTGCCAGCGGAGAGCGATTCCTTTACGCGCTCATGCAGGATAGTAAAGACCTGCTTGTGCATTTTCTTGTCGCCGCCGTCTGCTCCGATCTCAGCGCGGATATCGTTACTGGAGAGTACGGTTGCATTCGGAATCTGGCGGGCGTAGGTGGTTTTGCCGGAACCCGGCACGCCGACCATCATGTAGAACGTGGGTTTAGTCTGCATGGTAAATATCCTCCTCAAAGCGTTCGTTAAGTGTCTTCACTGCGGAAATCAGTTCGTTGATCTTGGCGGTTACCTCAATCGGGAACATTTCTGCATTCGGAACAAGCATTCTTTCGAGACTTTTAATGTCAATTCCGTAGACGAGATACGGTTTGTTTTCTTTCTTGTGTTCCGCCGCAGACTCCGGGCTGATGATCTTCTCCAGTTCTCTGCACAACTCGTTGGCTTTCCATGTGTTTGTTCGACCTCTTCGCAGAGTTTTTACACCGCCTTCTGCCGTAAACACAAGATGAGGGACATCCTTCATGTGTCTTGCGTAGACATTCGGTTCATCCATGTATCCGTAGATTTCTCCGTCGCGAATAAGCACTACTTGCCAGTTCGGATTATTGTCTGCCATTTTTATCGCTCCTTCGCTAACTGTTCGTTGATTTTGTTGACTGCTTCGACTAATTCGTCTACTTTGTTGGTAATCAAGAGCTCTGCCTGGCTGACGAAAACTCCATCAGTGTTGACCGGCTTGATTTTATTCTTTTTGTCTTCTCTCAGTTTTCTGTTGCCTACCCGAGCGAAATAATCAGAAAGAGAATCTCCTTCGTACACAAGTATCGATCTAAGAGACCCTTCATCCTTTTCTGGTGCCGTTATCCTCACTTCGATTGTTTTACGTCCCAATCTTACAAGACCGGCATAATCGCTGCTGTCATAAAACCTGACAATATAACCAACGCTGCCATCGGCTAATTCTACGTATTCACCTACATGCAAATCCATTCTTACCGTCATCCTCCTAACCTCTCGTTTATTTGGTTGACTGCTTCCACTAACTCATTAAGTTTATCTTGAATTACAGGCAGCGGTGTAGTCGTTGAATACGGATCAAGCGCCACTGCCTCGATTTTGTCCCCACGAAACTTATGACAGCCTATCTGTGCAAAGATTGATGCTGGCGATTCAAACCTTGGGATGTTTACAATTTTGATTTTGCCTTTGTCAGACGCCGGAGTGAGAACTTTGATGACAAACTGAGTTATAAGAGAATTATTGTCTACTACTGCAATGTAGCCGGTTTGTCCAGTCGCTAATTCGACGTACTCGCCTTTGTGAAAGTCCACTTTAATCGCCTCCAATCATGTGTTTCTTGCGGAAAGTATCTAAATCCACAGTGGAATGGAAAGCTCCTTTAATACGTAATTCTCCATGATACCAATAACCGCCGCCCTTCGTAACAAGACTTCCTGTGTCTTTGGGCTTCTCTATCGTCTTGCCATCAATAGAAACGATAATTTCTGGTGAAAAGATATATCCTGCCAACTCACTTCCGATATAGAAAGTCGCCGGTTCTTCGTTGACCTTCTCTAATTCAAATTCAGATTTCATAGTGGCTCACCTCAAATAACACTTACTGCGGTTGCCGCCAGCAGGAACAAGACCAGAATGGCGGCAGCCAGATATACGCTTTTACTCATGGGATCAGCCCTTCCAAATCATTGGGGAACCATCATCGTTGACAAGAAGTGTGAGCGTTCCGCGATTGTACATACCGTTAGATTGCGTATACATCACACGGTTTGCAGCGTTATACACGATGTCATAGTAGGGATAGGAGGCGATTGTTACAAAATGTGCCTGCAAACTGGTTGGATTCTCAATCGGCTGTGAACCGCATGCGGTCAGTCCGAGCGCCATCATTACGGCGATTAAGCCTCCGAGGAAATACTTTTCTCTGTGAATCACTTCTTGATATACACCTTTCTGTACTGAACGCCCCAAGAATTCATCTGGGAAGCCGGCATCAAAATATCAACACAGTTGCCACGAATCGCCCCACCTGTATCACATGCGGTCAGAGTTCCGACTCCTTCGATGTAGATTTTTGTTCCGAGAGGAATAACAGATGGGTCTACTGCGCAGATTGCCCACTCGTTGCCAGCCAGAGGAACGCCGGTTGCGGTTACGCTATAGCCTGCATTCTCCGAAGGGTCACTCGAGTAGCCCGTACAGCGGAAGGTTCCCAAAAGCCGACCCTTGGAGTTTTCCTCGGCCTTTTTCTTTTCCTCAGCAACCGCTGCGTTGTACTGCTTAGTCAGATCGATAACGGTTTCGTTATGCTCATTCCACATCTGCTTTGCGTACCAGATGGTGTAATGATGCTCTTCTGCGCCGAGTGCGCGGGCATTTTCTGCGAGCTGGTGCGCTGCGTTGCGCTGCTGGAGCGCTTTATCAAGATCCTTCTTGATATCCGCGGAGCTTACTGCTCCGGCGTTTACGGTAAGTACGGTGGTTAAACAGGCGGCTGCGGCCGCCGCTCGTCGAAGTGCGTGCTTGTTCATAAGACATTCTCCTTTACATGTTCTTGAGCTCTTCATAGAGCTCGGTTCTTGGGTTATATGGTACATATTCATAAGTCATTGCTGACTTAATGGCTTGGATTTGCGCCTTGGCTTTGGCTCGTTCCTGCACAAGCTCGGCCAGTTTTTTATAGATTTTGTAGCCGCGATGCGCTGGAAGTTTGGGATTGTTTCCAGCGAAGTGGTACAAGTCAACCATCTTTAGATCACAGTCATGTACCGTAATCGAAAGGTCGTCGATGATCTTTTGCAGAACCTCACTCTGGAAAACCGCCGCGTTCACAGTCGGTACAAGCTGTTGTCTGACTTTCTCATCTACTGGCTCGATACGACAGTTTTTGAATTCGCCGCGGGCATTTACTCGGAGAAAATTCTTAGCCGCCGTGTGCGTGAATGCTTTTGCTTTAGCCGGATCGAACACAAATGTCGGTCTTGCTTTACTGTCAATAGCGACATATCGCTTTTTCTTTGAATGGTATAGGACATATTCTTTTTCTAACACTGCTTCACCGACTTTCTTTTTTGCTCTGGCGGAGGAGCCGGGACTCGAACCCAGACCGACGCAGGGTGTCACCTGCTCAGGGGTTAGAACCCTGCGTGCTGACCGTTACACCACTCCTCTATGTGCTGCTCTCGACCGGAGTTGAACCAGTATCTCCCTGCTCTGCCTTGAGCTACGAGAGCAGATCACCCGCTGACGGGGCGGGCAACCCTTTTATGAAATTGTTGACGTCTGGGCAACGTCGTGCCCCGCGCGGCTTGGAAACCTTGGTTGGGAGTTCCTCCAATTTGAATTATTTTTGTCCTGCGCGGCGGACGTGGTCACCCATCCGAGGTTTGAACTCGGAACTTATCGGTTAAAGGCCGATTACTCTGCCAGTTGAGTTAATGGGTGGTTTGGAGGCGTTTCCGCCTCCCAGCATTGAAAGGAGTTGCCGACTTGCGTCGGTGGTGGGTCCTGCGGGACTCGAACCCGCAAAATCTTTCGGTTATGAGCCGAATGCACTAACCAGTTGCGCTAAAGACCCGTGTTGCGGCGTATTCCACGCCGCCGTCCGTCTTTCCGGATTGTCGGAGAATAAAATGAAAAACAATGACCCCGTTTGGGGTGGAGCGCCTGACGGGGATCGAACCCGCACTCTCAGCTTGGGAAGCTGATTTGCTGCCATTACAACACAAGCGCATATTTTGCGGGGCTTTCGCCCCGCGAGGTTATGCCGCGGACGAATCATCGATAAAGTCGTGCCACATTCTCAGAGCCTTTACCAGTCGGCGGTCAACCGACCGCTTTGTGATTCCGAGGATTTGACCAATTTCTTCAGAGCGATAGCCGACTTTTCGGTAATCGACTACGATCTTCAGATCACTGGGAAGCCGAGCGAGGAAGTCCAGCAGGTCAATGCAGAGGACGTCATCCGGCGAATTCATCGGGCGGCGATTTCTATCGGAACATTTGATTGCGTTATCCGTAGCTTTATTGTGCTTATTGATGGTTCTGGTGTAGGGAACCATCTCCGCCATGATGCAGGAAATTGCATAATGGGAAAATGTACAATCCTTATTCTGGTCGTATGTTACGGCCGCTCGCCACAATCCGCATTTTGTCGCCTGCTCCACATCCTCGTTGTAGAGCAAGGTCGGGTAATATTTGCGGATAACGAAATATCTGATCTTGTCATGCTGCTCAAACAAGAGCAGCGCTTTTTGATATTGGCTTTCATCAATCATCTGCAATCCCTCCGATTCTGGTTTTCTCGCAAGGGATGGTGTCAATTCTTCCTTTGTGATTTCATAAATGGTGTCAATTCTTCCTTTTGGTGTAGAATACGTTACTCGATTTCCCTTACACTTACTACTATACAAAAATCGCGTTTTTGGGACGCGAATTTTGAAAGTTTTTTTGTTTTGGTTGATTGCACAAAAAAAGAACGGCTATGTAGCCGTTCTTAGTGATAGTATACAACTCATTCGAGCTTTTTAAGTCTGTTATAGTCACGGATTAAGGATGAAAAGATAATTTTATCATCGACCAATCCAGACCATTTGCGGCATTGCTCGTAAAACCACTCCCTTTTAGCCAGATTCTCGATTAACTCGCCGGATATTCTTTCATACTTTCTCAGTTTTAAGAAAAAATAGGACTCAGCAAGATTCTTCGGAGCAATAGAGCGAGACAATTCTTTAGCTTCCTGCTGACGGAACACTCGGTATGCAATGTTCTCAACCGTCTTCTCTGTCACCGGAGACTGTGATTGCGTCTGTATAAGCTGTTCTCCTGTCAGAGGGAGGAAACGAAATACAAATGGTTCAACATCTTCGATTGTTAGACGTTCAACTCTTACTGTCCGTTTGTTCTCATCTACCGCAGTTCTAGTCAATGCCGCGATCTCTTTCATTTGCAGGCCAAGAGATAATAACGCGAGAACCAAAGCCTTCTTGTTGTAACTTCCTCCGCGAAATGGAAGCTCTAAAAATGTACGCTCCATTTCTTCGAATGAGATAAAATACCTTTTGCCCCATGATTCTGCCTGTTGCCCGGTGGTTTCTTCCAGAGCATTAAAATCAAAGCTGGCACCATTTTCAACAAGAAAAACTCCGTAGTTATGGATATCGCGGCGTCTATATTTTGACGTGGTTGGTCTATCCCACACTGCCTGTCGGAACAGCTCTCTCCATTCTGCTCCCGAAAACCGTTCCATCGGCTTTCCAGAAGAAAACTCAATCGGCTTTGCACTTCTGAATATGCTCTCCATTATTTTTTTGTTGACAGAGGATAATGAACTCGTATATTGTTTTCGCAGGCTTTCGTAATCGCTTTTACCATCCATACTGCAATTCCTCACATTCATACTGATACGGCTATTATAACACAAATACGAGGAATTTAACAAGGCTATCAGCAGTCTTCGTCTTCTCCGACGCCGACAGTGAAATAATACGGAGACTGTCCTGCTACGCGGAGGCTGAGAAAGAAAATGTCCGGCTCGGGTTCTTTTGCAACCGCCCAGAGCAGGTCGCCTTCGATGAAGACCTTGCCGGTCATCACGGCTGCCAAGTACACGCCGTTTTCCAGAGGTTCAACCGAATCGCAAATCATTTCGATTGCGGCTGTATCGTTTTCGTGATGGGAAAGCTCCATCTCGAGGCTGATGAAGTTTCCCTCTTGGAGAAAATGATTCAAACTTCTCCAGTCATTAAAGAAAATTGTGGTCATGGCTGCTCCTCCATTTTATCGAACAAGTGTTCGTATTTTCCGATATGCTTATAATACCATTTTTACCTTGTCTATGCAATGGTAAGTTTTTCATGCAAAAGAAAGAAGTCCCAATATAGGGACTTCTCACTTCTGCTTCGTTTTTTTTACTTTCGCTTTTCTGCTGCTTCTCTGGCCAGACGTTCTGCCCGGTGAGCGGCGCGTCGCTGGCGGATTTCATCGTCGAGTTTTTTACGCTCGTCGCTGTTCAAGTAGGCTTCCTGCTTTCGCGCAGCCTCCTCTTCCTTGCGTTTCTTCTCCTTGTCTTCTTTTACACGAGGATCGATGGACTCATCAATCGGGTAATAAGGCTCGATGTCGTACTCCGGATAATGCCATCCTCCGCCCGTTACGTCATCGCGGTGATAGGCACGATGCACTAATTTGTAATTAAATTCAATTCCGAGCTGCTCACATTTCCACTCGAAATATTCAATCTGTAATCCGTGGATACTGGTGTTCCAATACCCTGCGAGACGCTTCCAGTTTGTTTTGAATCCTTTATTAGCGATACGATATCTGGGCCAGTCTTCGTCTGGATACTCAATGGCTTTCGCTCTGATGTCCAGATATTTCTCGAACAAAGCCATACTCTCCGGCGTGGCCTGATCGGGTCTGTTAGCCTGTTCAGCCCGCTGGCGTACATCTGCTGTAAACAAAGCACCCAAGCCTAAAAGTAACTGAAATCCCGGTAACATTGCTATTCCTCCTTATCCGCACAACCCTTTATAAATCCCTGAGATAACTGCCGCAATAATCAGCCAGATATATACCGAATAGCCATCACCAAACAAAAGATACGCTATTTTTTCGAACAGCGAAGTTTTCACCTGTGCGCTGCAGAATTTATGAGCGATCATAGTTGCTCCGATTTCACAGGCGATATCACATTCTTCTTTTGTGATAACACCTGCATCACGAAGAGCTTGAAAATCTTCCATGCTGCAATGCTCCCAGTTGACTTCCGGGGCATCTTCGAACAACAACTCCATGCCTCTCCGCCAATCAAAATCATCATCGATGTCAACGCTGTCAAGACCCTCTTTGGTGGTATAATACCACCGTTCTTCTGCCGAACCTCTCTTCGGTGCTTTCTTCTTCATAAAAAATTCTCTCCTTATCGTAAATCTGTCATTATCGTAATTATTGAGCGTCTTTGATATCGTCCAGTGTGAAGCCGTAGTCGAGGTTCTCGTACAGCTTGTTTTTCTTCTCCTCGTCCAGACCGATGTAACGAAGCGTAACACCGCTGTTTGTGTGATTAAATATAGCCTGCAGATACGCCAGAATCTCCGGCGACTGCTGATTGTCCATGAACAGGTGGTAGCCAAACGTTTTTCTCATGCTGTGCGTGCCGAGGTTATACGGCAGATTCAAATCCTTGCCGGCGTTGCGGAGGATTCGGCCGAACGAGTGGCGGCTAATGCTTTCGTTCTCTCCCTTCTGGCTGAGGAACAGCTGCGTTTCTTCCGTGTGGTTCGGGATGGATGCGACCAGCTCACGGTAGCACTTCATGGCGAGGTCGTTCAGAACGACCGTGCGGTACTTGCCGGTTTTCTGTTCCTTGAGGTGATACCGGCCGTCCGCTGTAATATCGCCGACCTTGGTTTTGCAAAGGTCAACACCACGGAGACCGACGCTGCAGCCAATGAGAAACATCAGTGCATTGCGAAGCTGGCCCTTGTCATAGAAATACTGCGCAATCTTGAGGATGTCCTCTTTGTTGCGGATGGGATCGACCGTACCGTTCGCACCGACCGTTGTGCGGCGCTTGACCGAGGCTTCTGCTCTGGCGGCTTTTTTCTGCGCCTGCGCTGCTTTCTGGCGGCGTTCCATTTCGTCAGCCAGAGCGGAGGCAAGAAGATTGTAGTCAATCGCTGCATACCTCGTCATGTTATGCAACGGCTCTACGTCCTCGTCCTGATAAAGTTTAATTACTTCCGCTGCCATATTGTGTAATCTCCTTTCATTTTAGCACACTTGCACAAAAATGCAACATATGATTTCAATTAGTTGTCAATTGCGCTCTGAATGCTCTCGACGCTTTCGTTCAGACTCTCCGATGCGGAATCGAGAAAATCGATGATCTCGGAAAGTGTTTCGCCCTTCTCACTGTCCTGTAGGTTCTCCGGCATGTTATCGAACTTCTCTTCCTCACCGTCCTTGATTTCATCCAGCTCCTCGTGGATGGTTTCGATACGGCTGATCAGGTCACTGAGCTGCTTGCGATTCATCTTGTTCATGTGTCATTCTCCTATGCTGTTCTGTTATTCTTGCTTGCGTCATACAATGCTGTCAGTAAGTAATCTCGTTCCTCTGCTGCAGGAAATGTTCTTGCTGTGAAGTTATTCAGCGCCGACTGGATTTGCTCTACGCTGATATTAGCCAACTGCTGGCTGAGAGCGTAGCCGCTTGTCAGTGTGTTATCAACGCGAACGTGTTGGCTTGGTGTTGCAACGAGTTCATAGAGCAGACTGGTTGTCCGTTTCACTAAGGCTTCGTCAAAACTTCTGCAAAGAATTTCCTTTGCAGCCTTGTTCATAACGCCGCTGACCAGAGCTGGGACTTTCGTTTCTCTCTCTGTCCTTTCAGTCTGATTATTATTAGTCTGATTATACTTAGTCTGATTAGGGTTCGATTTCCAAACTTCTGGGGTTTGAAAATCGAACTTCTTGGGTTCGATAATCGAACTAGTCTCAAAATCGAACTGGTCTGAACTGGTTTGATTATCGAACTGGTCTGTGGATAAAGTAGTTTCAGAATCAAACTGGTCTGTGGATAAAGTGGTTTGATTTCCGACCGGTTTGATTTCCGAACTGGTATCAGAATCGAACTGGCCTGTGGATGAGCTTGTGGATAAAGTGGTTCGGTTTTCGAACTGGTCGAGCAAGGCCGGGTCGAGAACATAGATACGATTCGGCTTGCCGAGCCCTTGTTTTGCTCTGCGAATGAGACCCCAATCTTCGAGCGTATCCATCAGCTTGACCGCTTTTGCCTTTGCACAGCCAATGCTTTCCATCACTGAGTCAATGGAAAAATAGACATACGGCGTACCGTTTTCATCTCGCCATTTATTCGCGATAGAGAGATTGAAGCGGTCTACAATTAAGGCGTACAGGAGCTTGGCATCAGCGGAAAGTGATTTGAAACAGGGCAGCTTGACCAGTGCTGCCGGAAAGCGAATGAACGGAAAGTCGCTCACTCGATTGGTATTTTCTTTCATTTTTCTTTGTCCTCCGAGTTTTTTCCCTATACTATCTACTATACGTCTGACCCGAAAAAAGGACGCGGAAACCTGTTAATAATTTGTGAACAATTTATTTGGCAAATAACCACGGCTTTTCACTTCTAACCTGCTGATACGAGTAACTATTTACGCTCTTTAAGCCGAGCGAAACCGCCAGTCCGCAATTGACCGCTTCCATTTCATCGTAGCTGCAGCAGCCGATTCGTTCCATCAAGCGGCTCACATCGACCGTCACAACCTGCTCACAGAGAGCGATGGACGGAACGTAACCGCGAACTCGAATGTGGGTCGGAAGCGGACGGTGCTTCTGCGAAGTGGTAAGATACACGATCTCTACCACGCCGGAAGCGCGATTGTTGGCGTTGTTGGATACGATGATGGCCGGTCGGGTTTTCTTCTGCTCGAAGCCTACTGCGTTGTCGTCGTTCTTGATGTAAAAAATGTCGCCGCGGCGAATGTCTCTGTCGTTCATAAATATTCTCCTTATCGATAAATGTTGCTCTTAATGATCTGCATACGGTGCTTTTCCTTATTTGCGTCCTCGGTGATGACAATGATTTCATCGGGATGGATGCTGGCCGAACCCAGATAGGTGCCATCTTCCTTGAGGTCTCTGATCCTCTGGTCGATAAACACGATACGCTTTTCTTCCGTCGGGAAGAGATAAGTGGCATTGTCGCCGTCATCGTAGGCAAAAGTAACTGCGAAGCTCGGGTTCTCTTCGTCGAGGAGCTCTTCTCGAGTCATGCCGTCGATGATATCGCGGTCACACTTCGGACACGGAGCGAAACAATGGTCGCCGATGATTTCCTCATGAATGAGCTTGTTCTCAAACCAGATTCCGCAGTTATCACAATGAGTGAGGTCATCGTTATCCCACATATTATCAAAACAAGTGTCGCAGATAATCCTTTCCTGCTCTGTGTCATCGTTGATGGTGCGCGGCTCGGGAAGTTCGCAATCTTCAAGCGTGAATGGCTTGCCGCATTCGGTGCATTTGTAAATCTTTTTCATGTCATTCCCTCCTTATTTCACTTCGACTTCGGTGATTTCCCACACGGCTTTTGCGTAATTGCAGGGACTGCAATAAAAAGAGTAACAGACATACATCTGGTTGGGATCGTCGGTCAGGCGCTCGGTTTCGTCTTCGTCCCACTCGATTTCCTCCTCATCCAGAACACCGCTGCGCTTTATGCTGTCACGCATAATGCTGTTCAGTGTGTGCAGATTCTCACTGGCGGCGATTACCTCACCGCCGGAATTGTCTTCATTGTCGTACCAGTGACGCAGAACATAGATTTTTTTCATTTTGATTACCTCCAATCGGTCGGATTTGTTGTTTTCGTTCGGTCAGTTTAGTGCTCGTTGAACACAACCTGTTCGCCGCGCTTCAGTGTCCAGCAGCCGGTGTCAGTCATTGCACACTCGGCACAGTTGCCGTTACACGGCTTTGCATCTGCTCTTGCGGTTGTCGTGCCATCCATGAAGCGAACGTGTGCTTCGGGCAAAGAAAAAGGATTGACCATTTCAAGGTCAACCCAGCCGGAAAGAATAAGATGTAAATTGTCGGGGATATGTTTGCCGTCACTCAGGACAGCGTTCACAAAATCATATCGCTTGGTGAAGCACAGGATTTCGCAGTGCCGATTGCGCTCGGCGATACCGATCATGCGGAGCAGATAATCCTTGCTCGGAATGTCGCCGCTGACGTGAAACCGGAAGTACCGGTTAAGCATTACGGTTGCCTCTACTTCACGCCAGAACGTCTCAGGATTGCTCTGGAGCACCTCAAGGTTATGCTGATAGGCGTTTCTTACGGTCGGTCTCAGATGCTCCAGCTTAGCTGCGTAGCACTTCTCTTTGCATTTGCAGTCGCGGCAGGTCTTAATGGCCGGCAGGCTGACGGACGGGATTGCTCCCATCTTGGAATTGCCCGGGCTGATCTTAATATTGGTATTGATAGTCATAATGTATACACTCCTTATTTACTGCTGGTTGATTACTTCATGGAATGATGCGGATGCGGCATCGTTCCACGCCATGCCGTTGTCTTCCTTCTCGCGTTTGAGGTATGCCATACGGTTCATGGTGTCAATCGGAATATCGCGGATATGGTCGTAGAGCAGATCGTCTTCGACCTCGATAGTATTTTTGATATCTTCAATATCGTTTTCGTGCTGGATGGTTTCGAAAACCTTCAATGTTACAGGTTTTTTCAATGTTACAGGCGAAATATCCCATTGAAACTTGTGACCGAAACTCGAGATGGAATTATCAGTCAAAGACACCTCGTCCTCGAATTCGTCGTCCGAGCCGAAGAATGTCTCATGGTCGTCTATGTTAGAACCGGAGATGATATCGTCAATCTCCTGCTTGATAAATTCCTTTGCTTCCTTGTAAGTAAGAAAAATACCTTCGGTGCCAAAATATCGTTCTCCGCAGTCGTAATAACTGCGAAGCTGAGATACTGCGAATACAATCATAACGATTCCTCCTTATCTTGCGATTGCGGTATTGTGAAGACGCTGGTCGGGTTTGAAAGAACGTCCGTGCTCTACACCCTGATCACGGTACTTATTCGCCCAGGCACCGGCGGTTCTGGCGTGAGAAGTGCTCGTTTTCATGCTGAGATTGCCATAGGCGTCCTGCACATCCTTCGGCGTCATCATGACCAGCCCCCACTCCTGATGCTCGGCGTCCTGCTTCTGGTATTCCTGATCGAGACCGGCAACGAAACCGTCGCCGTAAGCGTTGCAGGCAAGGCGGATATCGGTTGCGCTGTAACCCTGCCACTTTCTCGTGTGATGAATGGTGCGCTGTCCCCTCTTGACGCAGTCGATTGCGTAGCGGAGGATGCGCTCGGCGATTTCAATATCGCTCTCAAGACCCATCAAAATAACCGTGAGTGCCTTGCTGCGCGGCGGCTTGCGGCAGTAATTCTTGCAGCAGTAATGCTTAGCGATGACGTCAGACAGTTTGTAAATCCAGAAGTCGGTCATCGTCGTGCACTTGATATCGGCAAGAACCTTGGTTACGACCTTTTCTTTTTTGCCGGTACACTCTTCCGGACGGAGCTTATGCTGAACCATGAGGGCACGAGCCTTGAGAAGAGCGGCTTTCGCTTCGTTTTCGTTCGGAGATTCAGCGAGTGCGAGGAGCTTTGCGATTCTTTCCTTGATGTTGTTATTCATGATGTATACCTCCTGTTTGGATATAAAAAAAGCAGGAACTGCTGGCTCCTGCTTGTGTCATTATTTTATACAGATTCAATTTTAATAGGTTGTTCTTCCGATGCATAAACCGGAATCGCTTGCGGCGTATTTCTTCCAGAGCTTTTTGAAAAGTCTTACGACACCGTCAAACTCGTCCTTTTCCTTAGCAATATCGGCAAGGTCATATGCGCTTGCTTCATCTGGAACTGACCAAATCCACGTCATGTATGCAGTTTCATCGTTCATGCACATTACGAGATGGTGCATTGCAGTCAGAGTGTCGTAGCGTTCCTTTTCTGCTGGCGTGAGATTGAGCTCTTCCTGAGCTTTCTGTAATGCAATGTAATTCATAATTACCTCCTAAATCATCGTTTTCATGCCCAATACGCACTTTATTGCTTAATCCCAGTTAACAAATTTCTCAATCTCTTCCTTTTCGATACCAATTCCATCTAAAAGGATCAGTAATGTATTAACTGTATCTTCTTTATCAATCGACTGAAGCCAAATCCAGTCAAGGATATTGCAGATTATCTTTCTTCCATCATTATCAATTGTAAAATTATCCAAAATATACTGCCAAAGCTCATCCTTCATATCTTTTTTTCTCCTTTATTTGTTTCTTTCTATATATATATTCCGGAAACGAATTTTATCCAAACATTCGCTTTATGCTGTTGTGAAAATCTTAAACTCTGATTTCCACTCCATTCGTCTTCTCAGAACGATGTTTCACAGTCTCAAACCTGTACATGTTCTCGTCGCAATAAGGGCAATAATACGGATATTCTTTCCGTAATCCCTTCGTGGTTTCTCGCTTGACTTTATGGCCGCATCGCTTGCAGTATCTGTTTTTGATCATGTGGAGTCACCTCCCAATCGTATTTATTCATCGCCGTCTTCAACTATATCTTCTGCATAGCATTCACCGCCGTTGTTATACATACAAGCTGTGCAGGAGTACCAGCAATTCTGCTGTCCGCAAGGACCTACAACACCGCCCCAGCCGGTTTGAAAACCAACGTTGTAATGACAGCTATCACAATCAAAATCATCGGGTAGGCCAAAGCATTTGTTCTGGAAAGCTCCATCCATGGTGTTTTCTCCTCTCTGTTCATCGTTTTATTGGTCTGGATTGCCGTTTTCTTTGCTGATTTCCTCATACACTGAGGGATTGACGATAGCTAACAGCCTTTCAAAATATGCGTTCATGTCAGACACATTCTGAAAATGCTCCATCGCCTTATCGAAATTCGGCTCCCTAATCATGTCGGATAATTCTTTTATCACATATTCGTTTTGACATTTGATTGCATAATCAACCATATTGGCAACCAGCTTGTCAACCCTTTCTTGATTCGGTCGGAGATATTTTCTCGGCATTGGAACACCGCAGCGCATCGAAATCTGACCGTCCGGCAGAAGACGATACTCTTCTGGCTGTTTCTTTTTTCGTCCCATCTTAGCACCTCCAAACTCTTCGTTTTCATTATCTCTTTTCAAAATGTTTTCCATTGTATGAATATCCATTAGATAAACAATGCTTTATTGCTTCCTGCTTAACGAACTCTTTATCTTCATTAGAAATATTCCAAGCAACATTGTCATCTTCAAATAACAACCAAAATCTCCATTCTGCATCGTTTTTGCATGGAATATCTATCCCTAAATAGCATTCATCACCCTCATTATCTCTCGTAACACCTAATATAAAGCCATAATTATCGCAGTATGGCGTAAACACAATTTTAGTAATATCAAAATTTACTTCCATAATCTTCTCCTTATCTGAAGAAACTTTTGTTTAATACGCTCTTTTATAGTAAATATTGGGGCATAGAGACACGTTATAAATGTAAGAACCACAGCGAACCAGTAGAGCGTCTTTGCCGTAGTATTTCTTTTTCATCCCCAAGATGCTCCCAGATTTATTGAAATTAGGGAATGATTCAATGTTGACCTGCCATCCTTCTGACACTGGAAGATACCTTACTTTCGGCATTTAATACTTCTCCTTTCAAATACCTGCTTACGTTTCAATAGTGGTTGCGAACGCCTTTTCGCCGTCGAGATCAACATCGTCTATCGTTACATCAGCGCCCAACTTCGTCAGCACGTCACGGAGCTGCTTCTTTTGCAGCTCCTTCTGCTCATCAGTTCCGCTGAATCCCCAGACTGTTTTGAAATACATTACTTTGCACCTCCTTAAATCTCAAATTCTTCGGTCAAATGCTGGCGTGTACTGGAAAGCAACATCATACATCGGTTTACCAGTAATCTGATCTCTGAATGTGCTGACGAACAAATGCCGGTGGAGTCCCTCCTCTTTGAACCATTCGTCAATCACTCGATGTGTCAGCGGAGTGATGAACACATATAGATCAGATTCATGATGGTACATTTCCTCTCGCGGATAGCCTGCGGCTTCGAGCTTTTCCATCAAGGTCATAACGTTTCCTCCTTTCAACCATTTAATCTGCAAATCCCAGAAGATAGGCGACGCCTTTGCTGTGATGCTCGTCGAACCAATGCCAGATATCTTCCTTGTCGGTTCCTTTTGGCCAGATGTAGTAAGGTTCGTCAAGTTCTTCTGTTTCGGGGTCAAATGGAATATCAGTTAGATTGTCCCAGAGTTCTTCTACAACTACATCCCTAAAAGCTCTGTCACTGGGGAGCTTAGAAACCTTCAATTCGGTTACTTCTCCATCGTTTTCAGATAATACAATGTCAACGTGGAGGCTCGGGACATAGAATTTCCACGATTTTGGCGTTGGATCTACATACCACTCACACTCGCATTCGAAATCTCCGTAGTGCTTTTCAAAATATTTATCTAACGTCATATGTATTCACCTCAAATACGCATTTCTGCAAAGTTTTTCATCTCTGCGGTTAATTCTTCCGGAGTTCGAGCATATTTGGCCAGCCATTCATCAAAATGCTGGCTCAAATATGATTCCAAGTTCTCAAGATTAGCCGGGCAAGCTGCCAGTTTTTTAATCGCCGCGCAGAACGCTTCGGCACAAGCAGAATCATCTCTTTCCAACTCGTTGAGAATTTTCCATTCCGCTCGTTCGTTACCGTCCGGAACATAGGATTCTGCTCCATCCGGAAACAGCAACGTGCGGTGTTCCCTGCCGCTGAAGTATTCGGCAACATCGTCAATCTCACGGTAAACTGCTTCCCACGCTTCTTTAATCGTGGGATATTCAGTGATCGAATCATTGCATCCGGTGTTATCGGTGTATTTTACTCTTACCATGGTGTCGCTCCTCTCAAATACCCGTTTTAATGTGTTGTCCATTTGTTATGCCTCCTCAATGTAGGTTACCGAGGGAAGATTGATGTCCTCGTTTTCCTTGAAGAAATTTACGATGAGGTTAAGAAGTTCGAGCTCATCGTATCCTCCGTTTATATTCGGAAGATCGAACTGTGTTTCGTCGTATCTGGTGGCCCCATCATCATCACGATAGGAATAGCCTACATTGATGCAACGGTCGAATGTTTCACCTGCCAGATTCATAAGTTCTTCATACTGGTCGCGATCCATGTCGTACTGCAGCCAATCGAAGTCACTGCCGTCTGCGTCGGTTGGAGAAATTTCAAATCGAGATTCAATCCAATTCGGATATTCTGGATTGAACGAGATACTGATGGTTGCACCAACTGCCTTGGCTCGGTCTTCTTCATCGAAGTAATCCTCACCAAGGTATTCCAACGGAACATCGAAGTACAGGATTCGTTCGCTGCTGTATTTATCATCGAAAACATCATCGAACACGATGCCGTTCCACTCGTAGGGGACTTCTTCAACCGGCTTCCCGGGTTTGTACTCATAGTTCTCACTAATTCCGAGTACGACCGCCTCTGGTTCGATCATACGGAACCAACGCTCGGCGAAATCCTTATTCTTGGCAACAACAATTCTTGCCTGACAAACTCCGTTTTTCTCGAAACTTACGTCAAATTCTGTTTTCATGATTCATGCCTCCTTAATAAGCAACTCTGGTGGTGAATTCCGGATTATGGAGCATTTTCGCGGCTACTTTTGTCGCCCAGTCTTCAATCCGCAGATATTTATGACCTTCTGTTGTGATCACATCTGCGGTACCGGTCAAGTAGAGGAGGCCGTCGCTGCCGGTTTCGAAGATGATGATTGCGTCATCTTCAGCTACGAGCTCCTGCAATCCTTCGATAAACGCTGCATACTCGGAGAAGATACCATCCTCGTTTGTCGGGAAAACGCCTCGAATTTGGCCGCAGCAGCCGAATCCATATCGAGTTACGCCGTCTTTATCAAGACTTTCGAACACTTTAATCTCGGCTTTGGTGCTGTACACAGTGGACATAAACGCCTTGAATTTATCCGCATCTTTTACGCGAAAGTAATTTGTGCGGATTGCGCAAGTGTAATTTGCCATGGTTGATTCTCCTTTCAAATCTTCCAGCCGTACACTTCGGCGATTTTATCACCGAGACGCTGAGTGGTACGAGTGATATCTGCTCTGGTTACGGTTCCGCGAAGAACCTTTTCCAGAAAGTTTTCCTTTCGAGTGTCGCTTACGTCCGGCTTGAATACTCGATACAGGTAATGGTTGGTTCCATCATGATGAATAGCTTCGCAGCACAGATCGCCGCGGCCATCGAGATACCACGTTGCGTAGTCGGTATCTGTATACAGGCAATCTTTAATCGAATGTCCGTGGATTTCTTTGTAACCGGACTTACGACCGTCCCAGAGGCCAAGGTCACCGAGCACGATGATTTCCTCGGAAACAGGAATGTCAAGGTTCATGCGCTCATCGTCAAGATGCTCGTTATTCAATTCATACATCAGGTCGATGCGCTTATCTTCATCCAGATCGGGATACTCATCGTCAAAGAAATCCTTCCAATCTTCATAATCGAGATTGTAATTGCTCCAGATTACTTTCTTTTTCATATGTATTCGCTCCTTTTAAGCGTTCGTCCGAACGTTTGTTCGGCAATTTTGGTAAAAAAGAAGAGCTTGCAGGTTATTGCAAGCTCTTACATGTATTCGATATTTACTTGTCTTTGTGCGGAAAATCGGAGAAATCGGTTAGGTTTCCGAATAAACCTGCCCAAAATCCCATCTCGGAAGGGTCTCCGATATTTTCTTTGTAGTATTCGTAGGCTTCATCCGTAATAGGATAGTCAATCATCTTTTCGGTTTCAGGATCATAGAACTTGGTCGTTTTCATTTGTTCTCACCTTTCGATCTGTCGTAAGCGGCTGCAGCCTTCATCATTTCGTCGCGCTCTTCATCGCCCCACGCTCCTGCTTTGAGATGATAGAGCATATCTCGAGCATTGGATGGCCCTCGATGGTCAATCCACCACTTCGCCGAAGTCTTTCCTTGCAGATAATGCTCGATGAAGAAACCCTTTGAGCGATCATCCAGAAAAGAGAAATCAGTAAACTTGCCGCGGATGTCGAAAGCCCATGCAATTTGTTTCTCGGTTCCTTCCAGAGTAGGAAGGCCGTCGGAATTCTCCAAAGCGCGTTCGTGGTCTTCTTTTTTCTTCATTTTTCGTTCACAATCACGGCAAACCGTAATGTTTTTCGCTGCCCATTCTTCAAAGCTGGCGGCTTCTTCACTGTTGCGGCGCTTGACTTTTATCTCAAAATCATTCCCGCAGACCGCACAGTGACATTGTGCTTTGGCCATCAACAACACTTATCACCTCTCTTTGCTTGCCATTATAACATTGTCAAGGTACGATAACAAGGACTTTCGCCCTTGTTAAATGACGGTTTTATCTCAGCAGGAGAACCGAATTCTTGCGTTCGCGCTCGGTTGCGTACCGATTGCAGAACGCGAACATGTCAATTAGCTGACTGCACAACAGCGGGTCATCGCCAATATCATCCATCCAACGGTCGAGAATCGTCATTACTTCTCTTGCGATTTCTGCCTGCTTTGCGGTGTCGGTGCCCTCGGCGATTGCGATTGCATCATCATATTCACCGTTCGGGTCATTTCGGTTCATGTACCGCAGAATAGTTGTCATCGTCATAGTGATTCTTCCTCCTTTTCGTTTTCGATAATGAATCCTTCTTGCGGTTCGAAAAGGAACCGCTCATCGTCGATGGTTGATTTGGGGCCTGCCAAACACCATATCATTCTGGCTGCGGCCTCCGGAGTACCGTTTTCTTTGTAAGCCGCAAAGAATTCATTCTGGATTGCGGTCGATACCAGAATGCGGGTACAGTCGTAGCGGAGTGCGGATACGTTCTTGTATCCCATTGCCTCCGCAAAATGGTCAAACAGTGCGCTTATAGAGAACGTGTGGCACTGTTCCTGTGTGAGTTCATATTTCATTATGTATTGCCTCCTTGCCTTATTTAGGTTGGCTGCGGGCTTTATGGATGAACCCGCGAGAACCTTACACTAATTACTATACAAATCGCCCTGATTTGGGACGTTGTAATTTCTTCCAGTTATGCGATTGTGGAATCGCTGTCGGTGAATTCGGAACGCATTTGTTCCGAAATGTCGTAGATTACCCAGTCAAGCATCTTTTTTGTGACTGGAATTTTATCCAGCTTTTTACGCCGGAACACCGAGTAAACTGTCTCCGCTTTGATGAAAGTTGAATTAGATCCGCAGATATCACGAGGCCCTGCAAAGTAATATTTGTCGGATATGTTTGCAACCGCAGTGCGGTTATATCCGCAAATCTTGCAAATGTCGATGGTTCTGTAGTACACCTCGCCATCAACCAGAGTTGCAAGAACGGTTCCGTATTCGTCATGCTTGAATTGCTTCATCGGCGGATAGATTTTCTTTTGCAATGGCTTGCCGCAAAGTGTCGGAACGATTTCCTCGTCAATCCATCGCTCAAACTCGAAAAGCAGCTCAATTTTGCGGCGATTTATAAGCGAATGGACGTCATACTGTGATAAATACGTCACAGAATCAACCGAGCCATTCGACTTTGGAGCGCGGATTACTTTCTTGAATGGGCATAATTCCGCAACGCTTGCGGGATTTTTATAACCCAGCGCAGAGAGAATCGAAAGTGCTTTGAAATACGGCTTACCACCAATCTTTGTGGCTTCGATTGTTCCGAAGTTTGGGTGGTAAAATGTTTCGATCTTGCTGCTCGTCAGAAGCGGATTATTTTTTGTCCCGGTTTCGGGTACTGGTTGGAGCGTGGTTTCAGTCCGCTGTGGAGCTGCAGGCTGTCCATACTCCTGCGGGCTGTTCTCAAGTTCGTCCCGGGCAAGCTCGATTGCGTGCCCCAGAACATCTAAGATGCGTTTGGTGTCGTTCATTATGTATTCTCCTTTCAGGCTGCGCGGCTGTGTTTGGCACGGTAATTTGTTTCCTCTTTGTAACGCTTCCAGAGTGCCTTTGTGGTGCTCCAGAAATCGCCGATTGCGAACGTTCCGAACACAATCGATCCAAGGAAATTATTTTCCCCGGTTGCAACCGTTGCTACGGTTGCCATGATAGCGAGCACCGCAAACATTGCGGTAGAAAAGTAGTGTTTCATGAGGTTCAGACTCCTTTATTTTCGATTTTGGGTATAAAAAATGCACCCTTTTCGGGTGCTGTGGGCATTTGATTTATTCCGTTTGTTATGATATAATGTTTCCGTCAGATCACCCGTGGATGCAAGGCGTTGACATAATGATCTTGTACATAGGCTTGCGAAAAATCGTCAAGCCTAATACTTAAAGAAACGGAGTGATTGGTCTGAGCAAGTCTACGATTTGCTTCATGGCACTGTTAACCCAGTGTCTGACCGTGGCAGGATTTATACTTGCGATTTTCTGCCGCTGATTTGCGACCGCCTGTTTGCGCAGGCGGTCTTTTTTTCTTGCATCCACGGGTGATCTGACGGAATGGATTTATTCCGGAACATTCATGATCGGAATCCATGTGATAGCCTCATTCATGATAGAGTAGGCTACGCTTGCGACAGGGTCTTCGGTTTCCTTGTCGGTGAAATCGCTGCCGTTTGCAATCCATCTTGCAAGCGTTTCGATTTCATTTGCTCCAAAGGTGGTTTCGTTCACCCAATTAAGCATTTTGCTGTACTGGTCATTATCCATGCAGGTGCAGTAATCATGGGCAATGCACATATTGCGGACGCCGTAGCTGTCCAGAAAGGTTTCGATTTTCATTTCGTTTTGCCTCCGTTTCTATTCCATTTCAGAGCGTTTCCAGATCGTTTTCAATCTGGTTCGCTTCCGTTTCGTTTACATAGACTTCAAGATAGATTCCTTCGAAACAGCCGCTTGCGCTGTAACTGATCGCGGCAGATTTGATTGCGGGGCGGAGTTTGTCCCATTCGTTGCGAGTGAGATAGACGTTACGCCACTTGCGCGGTGTGGTTGCGGTTGTTTTCATTTCGATTTACTCCCTTCCAGCATGTAGCCTGCGCCGTTTTTCCGAGCATAATTGCGGTACATTTCCGCGAGCTGCTCGTACTCGATAGCGGTTTCTTCCGCTTCGAGATCATTGAACGCTCGAGCCTGCCAATGGTATTCGTTGGCATCGTCGAGCAATCCTTCCGCGTAACTGACCGCGAAGATTGCAGCTGCGGTCTGCTGTGATAGACCTCGTTTTACGAGATCGCTGTTGCGTGCCATCCCCATCATATATTCATCGACAGGGAAATAATGAACGTGTTTGAACTCTTTCATTTTGGTTTGCTCCTCTCTTGTATTAGAAATTGTTTCGGTTTGAATTGTGGATGAGGGCTTTATGGATGAACCCTCGAGAACCTTCCAGCAGGAATCATTTTCAAATTACTTACCTTTCGGTTTCTTGTTCTCCGCCCTGCGGTGCAGATTGCAAGACCTGAAAGGCTCGGCCTTTTCTATTGTTGGGCACAGGCTTTTTCCCGTGCTCCGCAATCATAGGCATCACCCCTTTCGTTTTGGTTTTGTTGCCGATCAGATTCTTGCGATTGCTCGGCAACCGATAATCTGACCGGATTCGTTGCGGACTGCGTCGTCCACAATGAAAACGTCGGAACGGTTGCGGCATGCCTGCGCAGTCAGCGCAGACACAAGATAAATTGTTTCTGGCTGCGGGTCGGGCAAACCGGTTACGGCACCGTAGCTGCACTGGTTTACTACGATACCGTTTACTTCGGAAACCCTTTCGCGGGTCTGAGCGGCTCTTGCGATCGTGCCGCTCGGCTCGATGGTTGCGAGGACGGAATTGTCCTCGCGCAGGAAGTTGATTGCGTGCGGTGTCAGGTTGATAATGGTCATGGTAGTTTCTCCTCTCGTTTGCGTTTGTTTTGCATTTGATTTCCGTCGGCTTTCGCCGTGGCTGCGGGGCTTTGGGATGAACCCCGCGAGAACCGTTTATGCTCGTTTTCCCTTTCTTTTGGTGTGGTTTCCGGTCGGTTTTGTTTTCGTTTCCGGCCGGTTTCGGGTTAACTTGCGTTCCAGACGGTTACAATCTGGAGAACCTCATCGTCCAGAATCGTTTCCGTTTCCATTGTGTCGAAGGTCACGGCGAGTTTTACGCTGCGCGGTGCAACGTAGTCCTCGATGTTCCAGAGGTGGCCGTCTTCCGTCTCGATGGTTGTTACACAGTAGTCGCGGTCATTGGTTGGATACGAAACCGAATAGATTTCGCCAGCGATTGTGCGCGTTTCCGGTTTATTTTCAATCGGATTTGCTGCCGGAGCGGCTGCGGTCGAAGTGGTTGCGAGGGCTGCCAAAATCATTGCAATTGTGCTTTTAATCATGTTGAAACTTCCTTTCTTTTGGGCATGAAAAAGCACCCGGATTGGGTGCTTGCGTTTATTGGGTTGTTATGATATGATTGCGATAGAAAGCGAGGTGAAAAAGATGAGCAATAATAATTACTTTCAGAATGCGAGAGATTTAGTAGATGAAATTTACGAAGAATATGATGAATTTATTTCCGAAGCTAAAGCCGAAGAAAACCCCTTGCGTTCTGTAAAAGATCTTAAACGAGATCGTCTTACTTGCTGTATTGTGGAAATTGCAGAACGAATTGCGGGCGATATCGTAGACAAACGTATTGAATCATTGTCTAAAGAATTGTCCAAATAATTTTTAAGCCGATCGAGTTTATTCTCGATCGGCTTTTTTTAGCGTTACGTCGCAGTAGCTTTCGATTGCGTCAGTCACTAACTCTGTCACACTTTTTTTGCCACGAATAGCGGCTTGCGTTTTGAGATAGTCTTTACTCCCTTTGGGTAGACTTAAAGTAATTTTGTCATATTTGCTACGAGGAGTAGCTTTTGCTTTCTCGATTTCAGCAATAAACAGAGCTGCGAGTGCATCGTAGTCCACTATCGTTTGTTCTGACATATAATTTCCTCCTTTGAGCAAGGAAAAGCCCCGGAACATGGTTGTTCCGGGGCTTGTTTACTTTTCGGTTTTCTTGCGGACATCAATATCATACGCCTTCAAGAGGGCATTTGCCACAAGGTTTCCAACACTGGAAAAACCTCTGATAGTCGCTTCTTCGTCAAGCATTTTCTTTGAACCTTTCGGCAGATTCAGTGAAATGCGGTCGTAGTTTTCTTTTTTATACGAAGATGTGCTCATGTTCTCACCGCCTAAATTGTAGTATAGGCGTATTATATCACGCTTGCGGATTATTTTCAAATTGTGCGGGCGGTGATTGATTAGGGCGCACTTTCCCTTGCTTGCGTGGCTACGTTTTTATTGCGGATGAAATTGGTATACTTTCAGATTAAAAGTATACCTTGCCTGCGGGGCGTTTGATTGCGAAACCCGCCTTGCGGATTCCGTCAACCAGAATTGCTACGGTTGCAGGCGTTGCGGCGTTTTCGCCGCAAACCTTCACGGTTGCGTAAGCACGGTTGAACGTATTTATTGCCGCTTGCGTTGCGCGGTGGTTTTCCCCTGCGCAGAAGTCACGCAATACATTTATTGCGTGCCGACGGTTGCGGACAGCACGCTTGCTCGTAGGCATTGCGATCGCTACGAACAATGCCGCAGCTACGTTTTCCGGTAGTTTGCGACCGGTTGCCGCGTGGATTGCGGCAAAATCGTTCTTGCGCGACCATGCCGGAATCTTCGCAGGTGTGCACTTTGCCACCATGCGGATTCCCACCGCATTCTTTACGCCGTAGGCTTTTTCGTACTGAAAAGGCACATAGCCACTGCGTGGCGTACTCATACGGCACCGCGGCAGATCGCTTGCGTAAGTGCGGACTTTCGCGCCGGAACGATTGCGCGTTCCCTGTTCCCAATTCTCCATCATGTTCTTGCACTTCCTTTGCGTTGTTTTCAGTCCATTGGTTGGTTATCCACCCGCACCGCGTGGAGGTTGGACTGTTGCGGGCATGGGCGGTTTGCACCGCCCTATCGGTTACTTCTCGTAAACCTCGTATGCGTTGCCAGTGATACGGACGCGAACGCCCATAAAGAACTGCTTGTACAGAGTGTCAGAGGACGACTTAAGCTGTTTGCCACCGCGCGGAGTGATAACCGCGTCGTGCAGGCGGATCAGATCGCACTTGCACGGCTTTACGCGGATATCTTCCGGCAACAGTGCCGTGTACAGGTCAGCCAGCATTTTCATTGCCTTGGTTGCGCTGATTGCGTCGTTTGCTTCAAAGTCCGGCGTGAGGGTGTCACGGATAACGCCGTCTTTCGTCTTGCTTACGAGTACGGCAGACTTGCCACCGCGCCCCTGAAGACGGACGTGACCCTTGAACAGGTGGTCAAAAAAGCCGTCGGCAAGGGCGTTAAAGCCGACAGAGTCCGCAAGGCTTGCACCGTCGTGAGCGTCGGCGTATGCCTTGTTTGCGTGCTTCCATTGCAATTCGGTGGGCGTCTCAGCGACAACCGCCTTGCCGGTGTCCTTGTCAATCTTGACGGATACACGGTTGTAAGTGTACCCCATTACGAACGCGGTGAGAACGTCGGAACGGTTGCCGGAAGCAACCAGAGCAGACAGAGCAGACTTGCGGTTCTGCTTACTGATATCCTTGCACGATTCATCAATGCTTGCAAACGCCTTTGCGCTTACGGTTGCGGTTGCGGTGTCGCGGTTGTCGTTGTACGCCTTGACAGCGTTCTTAATGTTTTCCATAGTCATAATAAAACCTCCAGTATGTAAAGTCCTTGCGTGAATATGTACTTGCCTTGCGGCATTGGCACCGGGGGGTCAATTGAAGGGGACCCCCCGGGGGTAAACCTGTTATGTACTGCCTGCGCGGTTTTGGATAACCGCAAACCCCGCCACCGCTTGCGCGGTTTTGGTGCGTGTTTTCACGGACACGCTAAACGTAGCTTGCTTGCGGGGGCTAAGCCCGTTCTTGTCTACTCTGCGCGGTGCACCTGTCACGATTGAACCGCATATGCAGAACGCAAGCACTTTCCCGCCCGCAAGCGCGTTGCGCTTGCGGAAAGTCGTGCAATTCCGTTATGCACGACCGGAAAGCGGTATTTCACAGCTGTTCTTCTCAGCTTGTCAAGCATAACGCCCGCCCGCCCTCTATCGAGGGAAAAGCGGTGCACTCGAAACCCGCCCGCCCTCTATCGAGGGAAAGCGGTACAAGCCGAGAAGTCGCTGTTCACTTGTCAAACTTCACGCCGGACGCCGTCCGGACTTCACGCTATAGGGGGCGCGCCCCGTGCCCTATACAGTGGGCACTGTCCCTGTCAAGCTGTAGCACCCGCCCGCATGGGGGACTGTCCCGCCGTATGGGGCGGGCTGTCGGGGTGCTGTCCCTCTTGACAGTACCCATTATAGCGCGGGGTGCTGTCCCTGTCAACACTTTTTTCAAAAAAATATTTCAGCCGTTTTTTTCAAAGATAATGAAAACGCACGCGCGCGTAGTGGTTCGCAAAACAGGCAAAAACAGACGTAAACAGGGTTTTTAAGCACGGAAAAGTTTTTAGAAAAAATCAGAAAAAGCGCGCAAAAAAGATTTTCCCCGTCGTGCCGCGTGACAGCACCGCGCCCCGATTGACAGAGGGACAGCGGACAGAGTACACCAGAAGCGACGTAGTATTGAAAACTATATGGTATAGAGTTATCCACAGGGAAAAGTGGTTATCCACAGGGTTTTCCACAGGGGAGAAAAAGCACAGAAAAGCACAGATGCACAAAAACGCACAGAGCGGACCTGATCCAAAAATCGACTTTTCGAGTATACTATAAAACAGCGTTCCGGAACTTTACAGCGGTGTAAATGCCTCTTTTTCATCAAAGGGGGCGTATTTTACACTTTTCCCGTTCTTTTTCCATTTCCATGCAGGGTAGTTGCCTCATCTCACTCTACACCATATTTTCCCCCTCTTTCCCCGAACTTTCGCTCTCCTTCCCCTCCCTTTCCCCCTCTTCAAACCCCGTTTCCTCAATTTCGTGCGCTGTTCCCGAGTTTTCGCCATCTCTCCTTTCCCGAACACTCGAAAAAGGTGCATTCCTATAATCTGCTGTAACCGTCAGCTCGAGTATAGCCAGCCAGGAAGCTCTACTGGAGCTCTACAGAAGCTCTATGCAAGCTCTACCACAGCTCCTGTCATACAGGTACTACTCAGGTCTATGGTTGTTACGCAAGCCTGCGGCTAACCTATTATCCCTTTATCTCCCGCCAGAAGGAAATACTATTACCGTAGTCCTACACAGCACTACACCCGCTTGTATTCCCATAGCTTGCAGTCTACTAAATAATTGCCCCCGAGCGACCCATCGCATACACCCTCTATAAGCCGCCTATGCACTGCTTCCATCCCCCGTATTTCCACATATTGCCTGCAATACCCCGTATTCGCCTCAGAATGCCATGTACTGGTTTTTTATATTCTCGTGGTATAATTTCCCATCCGTATGTAAAAATCGATTACAGCTCAATTCTGCCGCCAGAACAGAAATGGCTCTTCAACGGCAGCTACATCTCCCCGTCTCTTTCTATTACGTCTGCGTATCCACTCATTAAAAACAGCCGGCCAAAGTTTAATGGTCGGCTTTATCTATTTCTGTATTACTAAGGTCTAAGCCAGCCAGAAGAGCATGCTTCAGCTGGCTATTTTCCCATTGAGCAACATGCACAAAAGAATTCTCAATCTTTATGCATCTTTTTCTTTAACTCTGCGTCCCAAAAACGCCTTTTTTGTATAGTAGTTAATAGAAGCAAAAAAATCCAATCACCCCGCAAAGGAGGCGTCCAGATGGCAAAGCGACCTGCTATTCACACGACATAGAAGTACCCAAAGTTCCGCAGCTACGATGGCCGCAGCGGATTTGATTTCATCCCTATCCCTGTAGTCCCTAATCTCAAGTCGATCTCTCCGACTGGAAAAATCCTGTACTCTCTCATGCTCTACAGAATGCAGTTGTCAAAAAGCCGCCCAGAATGGATTGACGAGGATGGCGAGCCATTCATCTATTACTCTCTCAAAGATGTCATGAACGATATCTCTTGTGGAGAGAAGAAAGCACTGCAGCTGTTTAAGGAACTTGAAGAAGCACACCTGATTCGCCGACATAGCCAATGTCAGTTCTCTACCCCGCGCATTTATATACCGACCAATCGTTCAGACGAAGCGTGACGCTCAGTTTGCTTGATTCCAATTCCCTCTTTCCTCTGGCTGGCATTTTCAAAATCTGCCCAGCTCAGCCTATGTATTTATGATTAAGTATTTTGATTATGTATTTATGATTAGAGTATTTATGATTAGGGTTTGATTTGGAAGGACGCGAGTTCGATTTGGAAGGACGGGAAGCAACATGGGTAAATCCCAGCCAGAAAAAACGCAGTTGGCCGAGCTGACCCTGCGTGACATAGCCAACGCCGGGGCTGATTTACATGAGTACGCCGCCGTTGTTCCCTTCACACTGGAGGGCAATGGACAGCGGGCTTATATTCCGACCTCGGTGCTGCGGTACTACAACCCCAAGGTGAAACTTGAGCCAAAGGATATCCGTTATCTCGACCCGGACTTCTTCGAAGCACGCATTAGAGATATCGGAGCCAATCCAGTCGCGAAGCCTTATCAGCGAGATGTTTCAACAGCCACTCCGGCCTATGGCTCTTTCGTCTGGTTGCGCGTCCCGCTCGAAGGCGGGAGCTATTATGACGTCACACCAACTGAGGCGCAAAAGCTGATGATGCTCCTGACTACTACGGATAAGCACCTGATGATTGCGGCTGATGTGTATCCGCCGGATATCGTGAACTATTTGTCAAAGGTGTTCCAACTGACCGCGCCAGTTGTTCAAGGGATGCTGAGGACGTTCCGAGAGAGAGACTTCATCTGGCAGAATGACCGCGGCGAGTGGTTGTTCAACCAAGACCTGTTTCGCAGGGGTGAGATTACACGACGCGAGTCTACGAAAGCGGAGCAGAGCGGTTTCAGGTATGTGAGGATGTATTTCTCCTCTATCGCACAGATGTATAGGACTGAGTCCATGAATCTGGGGCTGAAATACCTGCTTCCGATGCTTCCTTATCTGCATAAGGACTTCAACGTGTTTTGTCTGAACCCCTTTCAGGATGATCCGTTTCTGGTAGCTCCTCTTACCGCCGCCCGGCTTTGCGCTGCTGGCGGCTATGAGCGAAGCGGCTACGGAGAGTTGACCAGCCTCTATTACAACCAAGTCATCCGAACCAGCAAAGGAACGGAGACGATTATGACCCGGCTGAAAGAACCGTTCCACGGTTTGCCGGTTGGAAGCATTATGTTAAACCCCCGCGTATTTTACACCGGCAACAAAGCGATAGCCGCCGAGCTTGAACCTCTGTTTCTGGTGCGGAAGCGTGGCAAGTATAAAAAACGACGCAAGAAAACAGAAAACTAATTTTCAAGGAAGTGCAAATATTATGAACGCAAACACCAACTATGTAACCAAGGAATTCATCTTTAACGACCAGCAGGTACGCACGGTTGTCCGTGACGGCGAGCCGTGGTTTGTAGGCAAGGATGTAGCAGACATTCTTAAGTATACAAACACGGCAAAGGCAATCAGAGATCATGTTGATGCCGAAGATAAGCTGACAGAACGTTTCGTTCTGGCAGGTCAGAACCGTAATGTGATTGTCATCAACGAGTCTGGTCTTTACAGCCTCATCGTTGCAAGCAAGCTGCCGACCGCTAAGGATTTCAAGCGTTGGGTGACTTCCGAGGTTCTGCCCACTATCCGCAAGCACGGCGCTTATATGGATATGGATGTCATTGAGAAGACGCTGACTAACCCAGACTTTATCATCCAGCTGGCTACCACGCTGAAAGAAGAGAAGCAGCGCCGAATGGAAGCCGAAGCTAAGATCGCCGCCGATGAGCACAAAGTTGATTTCTATAACGCGGTCGGCAGCACTTCCGCCACTCTGACCGTTGAGCGTTTCGCCAAGCTGGTAACTGAGAAACTCGGCATCCAGACTGGCCGCAACCGCATGTTCCAGTGGCTCCGCAAGAATGGATATCTGCAGGCTAACAACATGCCGTATCAGCGTTATATCAATAACGGCTGGTTCAAGACCTACGAGGTCGTAAAGGCCGGTCATGCCTTTACCGTTCCTTCCATTACTGGCAAGGGTCAACAGAAGCTGTTCGAGAAGTTCGCGGCTGAGGCTTAAAAGTAAGGAGAGCGAGGCGGCCGCTTTTGCCGCCAGAAAACCAATAAAAGGAGAAAACCACATGAAGAAAAACCACTGCATCCACGATGACTGCGAGTATTGCTCGCGCTACAACTCCTGCAACCTGACAGCAGATGATGTCTGCGGGTACGCAGTTGTATAGGTAGATCTTGAGCCAAGTGAATATTGGCTCGAAATGAGTTACTACCAAGCGGGCGACCCTGACGCGCACTTGTCTATGCGTGATCGTCTCCGCGCCGAGTACAGTGGCGAGGTGGCTGAATGACGAATGCCGTATACATTCCAAGTGTGGACGGCAAGGATGTCTACCTCGCAAACCACTATGACCGCCCAACCGAGATCGGATACAACATCCGGTCTTCGGACGGCGGGTTCAATCTGAAGCGATTCAGAAACACGCTGGATTACTCGCTCGACCTGCTCAAGCTGAGAGACGTCTATGAGCGGGTATACCGCCGCAGGAATTTCTCTTTTGAGCTGGGCGGTAAGGAATACACCCACCGTGTTATCAACGTGACGGCGCATTACGCCGTCAAGGCATACAACCGTATCCGCAAGACGCTGTACATCAAAAACGGCTGGCGATACGATGAGATCGCCGAGAACATGGATGACTGTGCGTATGTTGTCGACGGCGAGCTGATTGCCATCCAGTGCGACACGAATGTCCAGAACCCCCTACCCCCTTCCGTACTCGGCAAGTATTTCTATCTGGAAGACGGCCAGTACAAAGCAAAGATTAACATTGCCACCGAGGTTAGTGTTGCTGAAATCCGCGAGGAGCTTTACGGAAAGGGCTTCTATTGTGACGGCATCCATTATGTTCGTTACAAGCGGTCGGCTGGTTCCTCTCGTGTCGGCAAATGTTTGTACATCGACGAACGCCTCTACCCTGCTATGCACAAGTGGGAGATGTGCGGCATTAAAGTGCAACCGGGACAGGCGATTGATCTCGCTGCTCTGGAAAGCTATATCGCGCTGACGGCAAGTTCTATTGTGGACACGCTGGAGGTTCGGCCGGAGAACTTTCTGGTAATCGATGATTTTGAGAGTACGTTTACGGATGACGTTATCGCGACCAGAGTGCGTGAAGACGGTCATCTGGTGTCTGGCCCCGAACACGTTGAGATCACGAACAGCATCTGGGACGGTCAGTCTTTGATGGACAAGTCTCTGTTTGGCCCCAAGTACGAGCAGTACGGCATGCTGCTGCTCCGGAACCGATTTTTCAAGTCCTGTTGCTTCAACGCAAACATTCAGCAGTTCCTTGCTGACCACGGGATTACGAAAATCGAGCAACTGAACGGATTCACATTGGCGAAGTCTATCGAGGACATCAAGCTGATCACTACGCCGTCAAGTATTAAGTATTTGAAGTTTGGCCGGCTGCGCGAGTGGCTGAAACGTACTGACCCTATGTTCGGCGTGGTAAAGCATGAGAAAAAGACGCACTTCTTCGATGGGCGAATGGTGTCTACCCATTATCAGCTACTGAATACTCTGCAGATGTCGCAGGAAGAGGTGGATGAGTTCCTCGAACCGTCCATCGAGTACATGCGACAGCTGAAGAACAATCCGGCGGTTATGCGCTATCATCTGAAACAGCAGTCGGCGGCCAGTGAGATGAAGTCTCCACTGCTGACCAGAAACGACATTATCTTCCGTCTGTTGGGTATCAACGACAGATTCGCACAGACGCAGATGTATGCCGAGTTCCGAGACGGGCTGATTCGTTCGTATCAGAACAACATCCGTCGCGGCCATGTTTTGGTCAACGGTAATTATTCAACTCTGGTCGGCAATCCACTGGAAATGCTGAAAGCGTCTATCGGGCAGTTCGATGGCGAGTCGTCTATCCCGGTCGGCCATGTGATGTCACTGCGGTTTGATGACGGTCAGCGCCTGTTGGGGTCACGCAGTCCGCATGTGTGTCAGGGTAATATCTTGCTGGCGGACAACCTGTATGTGCCTGAAGTGCGCCGATATATGAACTTAACAGAAGAAATCGTATGCTTGAATTCTATCGGCGAAAATATTTTACAAAGATTGTCAGGCGCTGATTTTGACTCGGACACATGTATGTTGACTGACGATCCAATGCTGATTAAAGCGGCTGAGAAGAATTACTCCCTATTCAAAGTTCCGACTTCGTTGGTTGAGTCTAAAAAAACCAAGCGTGCTTATACCAGTGCCCAGCAGACAGACCTCGACATCAAAACTAGCGAAAATATGATCGGCGAGATTATCAACCTTTCTCAGGAGCTTAACAGTCTGCTTTGGGATAAGCTCAACAGCGGCGCGGCTTTTGAGGATGTGGCTGAGATTTACTATGATACGTCTATGCTAGATGTCATGAGCGGCCTGGAGATTGATAAAGCAAAAAAAGAATTTGTGGTAAACAACCGCGACGAGTACAAGCGCCTGAAAGCTAAGTACGAACGCCGCGACGACAAGGGTCGCGCGATTAAACCGAACTTCTTCGGGACGTTGGCTCGCCGCAAAGGATACTATGATAGCGAAAAGAAAGCCTACCTGTTTCACAAGACCACGATGGACTACGTTCAGCACACAATCAACCGCTGCCGGTTCTGGCGAGGCTCGTATAAGGCCAATAAGCCATTCAGTTATGTAATTGACCCGGTGATGGTTGGTACGGCCGGAGCGCGGTATGAGCTGGCACGGAAGTTCATCGAAGCTGTCCGAGATGCTCGTAGGCAGATAGCTTCCATTTATGGAGCTCTGGCATCTCCTGTTAAAGATGGAGATAACCATGATGCCAATGAACGTTACGAAGCATACTGGGATGAAATTAAGGAAATTAAGCGAGATTTGATTGAGTATATTGGAAAATACAAATGCAATACGGCTACTATGTATGTTATCTTGCGTGACATGGAGAAAGAAGAAAATTCAGACGTGAGTAAGCTGCTCTTCGATTCTTTGTTCGGGACGGCGAACTCTTCGTTCTACGAGATGCTCGAGACGAGCCGTGAGCCAATTCAGATCGCGACCGAGTGCCTGACAGGTAGTGTAAAGCTGTACGGTTATACATTCGAGGCGTATGAGGCAAAACGCCGTGTGTTTGAAGAGCTCTACGAAGTAGAAAAAGAAGAACGTCGCAAAGAACGAAATCGACCTCACACTATGCAGGAAATTGCGAAGATCCTCCGAGCGAACATTGAGAAAAAGCAGAAAATGACAAGTTGACATAAAAAATCGAGAGAAGTATGACACATAAAAATGGGGCGATATTCCGAAATTTCGGGAATCGCCCCATTTTTTATTTTTCTCCAAAGTGGTATAGAAAGCGATTTTTCGTCATTCTAACCTATCAAAAATTAAGGAGACATAACGATTTGATCCGAATTTCCAAGGCTGAAAGAGCCACCATCTACAAACTTTATCCAGAGCTTCGTGTTCCGCGTACCGCCACCGGTAAGTATTGGCTGTGCGAAGAAGAGAAGTACCTCCGCGTTATTCCACATAACAAGGACGCCGCTGCACTGCTTGACGTTATCGACCGTCGCCGCGCACGACTGGCTGCCCTTGCCGAGGAGGCTAATGCGTGAAGACTGACTGGCTCAGAAAAGAAGATGAGAGCGAGTACGCCTACATTTACCGTATCGGTAACATCAAAGAACAGATTGGCTCTTGGCAGGACGTAGCTGACCTGCTGAACTATCAGCTTGGCTACCAGTACACCGAGAGCAAGTATCGCAAGGACTATGCGGCATTCTGCAAACTCTTTGAAGCCAACCGCGATAAGCTGACCGATAACAGTGCTCAGCTTCACGAGATTGAACAGCGCGAGCTTGAGCTCCGCAAGGAACAGCGCAAGTTCTACGACCAGCGTCAGGCACTGACCCGCGTAGTCAACGCAAAGGCACGCGAAGAAAGCCTGCACGAGTGTATTATCCGCTCAGCTGAGCAGCTCAATATGAGCAAACCACTGGTTCCGCTGTCTCGAGCGGGAGAAGTCCATCGCCTCGGGACGGAAGCCCTGCTTGTCCTGACCGACTGGCACTATGGCATGGTATGCGACAACCCGTTCAATAGCTATAAACCAGAGGTATGCGCTCAGCGTGTCCGCCGCCTGATTGATGAGACGGTAGAACGTCTGCTGATGCATCAGGTCACCGACCTGCACATTCATCTGCTGGGCGATTTTGCTCATGGAGCAATTCATCCTACGGTGCGACTGGAATCAGTCGAGAACACCTGCGACCAGCTGATGCGCGTCTCAGAAATTCTTGCCGAGGCAGTTCATGAGATCTCTGCGGCTGTAGACCGTGTAGATGTGTTTTCTACTTACGGCAATCATATGCGAACCGTCCAGAACAAGAAAGAAAGCATCCACGCCGATAACATGGAGAAAATCATCCCTTGGTGGCTGGCAACACGTCTCAAGGATGACGATACCATCAACGTCTGCCCGATGTGCGAGGAGTTCATCACAGACTTCATCGGCGGCAAGACCGTTGTTTCTACACACGGCGATCTGGACACGGTTCGAGACTTTGGCGTGACGGCGAATATGTTGCTGTCGCGCGACCTTGGCACTCCGGTGGATATTGCCATCATGGGTGACAAGCACCATGCAGAATCGCTTGACCGATTCGGTGTGGACAGCATGATCGCGCCGGCTCTTTGCGGTTCGGACAATCATGCGCACGGCAAGCGACTTTATGCTAAGCCGAGCCAGCTCCTGATGACTTTCGAGCAGGACTATGGCCGCGATGCCGTGTATTATCTCAAACTGGAGGAAAATTAAAGCATGGCAAGAGCCAAGAAGAAAGAAGATAAGAACACGCTGTATTACGCTGCGCTGTACTCGAAGCACTCAGAACTGTATGAGATGGCTTACGAAGACAGCAAGAAGGTTGTAAACAGTGTGTTGGACAGCATTAAGCAGCTTCTCAAGGAATGCGAGGTGCTCTCGCTGCCGGACTTCGGCAAGTTTGAAAACCATGAGCGTAAATCTTACCAGATGGTAGACAACTTCCCGGGTTCTGATGGCAAGAAGCGCATTGTGCCGACTAAGCACACGGTACGATTCACTGCTTTTCCGAAGCTGAACGAAGCCTCCGACCAGTTCTACGCTACGATGCAGGAGGCGGAAGGTGGTGAGGGTTAATGGCATTAGTGCCTAAGATTCCCACCATCCCTAAAAAAGAAGATAAGCTCACACCCGCAGTAAAGCCGCACCAGAATAAGAGATGCGTCTGCTGCGGGACGGAATATTCCCGTGCGACCGATTTTTACAACGCACCGAACACAATATTGTATCGCAACAACAGCGGCCGACTTCCTGTCTGCCGCGGCTGTATTGATGCGCTGTTCGACCGCTATCAGGAAATGTTCGATGCAGACACGGCGATTCGGCGTATCTGCATGAAGTTTGATCTATACTACTCCCCCACTCTGGTTGAAGCATCCAAAGAGATGGGAGCACATAAGAGCCGTATGTCGGCTTATATTGCAAAGCTGAACCTCAACGCTTATGACAGCAAGACTTACGATTCGACGATTCGTGAGGAACAGGACTTGGCTTTGCAGACCTATGAAGATACCGAAACCCCTACTCAGCAGACAGATTTCCAAGTAACCAAGGAACTGATGAATGAGTGGGGGCTTAACTTTACCGCCACCGAGTATGAATTCTTGCAGAATGAGTATGAGGACTGGCTAGCGAAGTGTGTCGTTAAAGGCAAGTCACAGCAATCTCTGGTTCGCGAGCTCTGTATCATCAAGCTGCAGCAGAACAAGATGCTGTTGGACGGCAAGGTGGACGTCTATCAGAAATTGACCGACACCTATCAGAAGACACTCGACCGTGCTGCTCTGACGCCGAAAATCGTTGAAGCTAAGGATCGAGAGTCGGAAATCCCGCTCGGAAAGATGATTAAGCGATTCGAGGATCACGACCCGATTCCGGAACCGCTTCCAGAGTGGAAGGATGTGGACGGTATCATCCGTCTCATCAGCATTTACTTCCTCGGCCATTTGTGCCATATGCTTGGCATTAAGAACCGACACGCCAAGATGTACGAGGACGAAATGAACAAATATCGCGTCGATGACCCTGATTTGGAGGATCTCGATGATGAGGACGTCTTTGACGCCATTATGAATCGCGCTATGGAGGGTGTTGACCTTCTGGCAGAAAAGGAAGCCGGAGAAGAGAACGGCGGTGATGCCTGATGGATGCCACCAAAGCTGAAAAAATTGAACGAGGTATGTGCAAGTGGGTTAGTTTCTATCGAGCTAATCCACATCGTTTTGCTCAGGATTATCTCGGCATGAAATGGCTGGCGATGTTCCAGTGCATTCTACTGGACTTAATCTGTCTGAACACCTATGTGATGATTATCGCTTCTCGCGGCATGGGTAAGTCCATGATCGTGGCGGCGGCTATTTGTGTTCGATGCATTTTGTATCCCGGTCTGGAAGTCACTGTCGCAGCCGGCGTCCGAAGTCAGTCAACGAACCTATTGAACAAGATAGTCGAAAAGTTCATGCCTGACTCGCCCAATCTAACGAACGAGATTGAAGATTACAAGGTGACGCCTAGCGAGGCGTATATCAAATTCAAAAATGGCTCCGTGGTCAAAGTTGTAACAGCACGTGATTCTTCACGTTCTGCGCGTACAAACTGGATGATTGCGGACGAATTCGTGCAGATTCCGAAGGATATTATTGATAAGGTGCTCAGAAAGTTCAAAGCTGGCGAGCGTACCCCGGGCTTTTACAGTTTCCCGAAATACAAGAACTATCCAAAGGAACGTAACACGGAGACCTATATCAGCTCGGCATACTTCAAATGGCATTACAGCTGGGCGAAATTTAAGGCTTATTTTAAGTCGATGATCAAGAGCGAGCCGTATATCGTGTGCGGTTTCCCTTATCAGTTGCCTGTTTCTGCAGGATATTATCCGATGGAACAGATTCGAGAAGAGATGCAGGAAGATGATTTCAACGAAATCTCATGGAGCATAAACATCTCTGTGCTCCTTAAACTTGTTGAACTCAAGCAAAAGAGGTGTGCTGTCGGCGCAGAGTAACCGCAGGAAATGGCGGCGAACGACAGTGCTAACCGGGAAACCCTAAACCGAAAGGCATGGCAATCCGGTGCTAAAAAATCTTTATCAAGTAGGTGCTTAAATGTACAGCATATACAAATACACAAATATTTTCACTGGGCAGATGTATATCGGCCAAACCAGTCAAACTCTTGAACAGCGTGCCCAGAGCAATGGCCGGAATTATGCAAGCTGCCCCAGATTTTATGAGGCCATTAAAGAATATGGTTGGGATAATTTCAAAGGCGAGATTCTGGAAACCGTAGAGACCAAGCAAAAAGCTAATGACAGAGAGCAATTCTATATATCTAAATTCAAGACTAATTATCCTGAGTTTGGGTACAACATCGAAATAGGTGGTTCGTGTGGTCCCAGTTCTGAACATAGCCAGTCCTTGATCTCCGAACTAGCTAAAGCTCGATACAAGGATGAAACGAAAAATCCTATGTATGGTCGAAAACACTCCGTCGAAACACTCAAAAAAATGAGTGAGATTAAGAAGGGCGAGAAGAATCCTATGTATGGGAAACATTGGAATGAAAATCAGAGAGCTAAATGTGGAAAGCATGGTTGGTGTTATGAGATGACCCCTGAACGTAGAGCTCATTTTGCTGATTTAGCTCGAGAGCGTTTTTCTAAACCGGTACTCTGCATTGAAACTGGAGAAAATTTTGATTGTGCTACTAAAGCCGCCGAGGCTTATTCTGTAACGGTTTCTACTATGTGTAATTGCATAAACGGTCGGCAACATACCTGTCGAGGAAAACATTTTGTGTACATTGATAAAGAGGAGAAGTCCAACGACTAATTGTACAGTGGAGATTAGCACCACTGGAAGCGGCAAGCAGCGAAAGCTGATGATATAGTCTAAGCCCTTGTAAATACCACGAAAGTGGGGGTATGTGCAAAAATCTAGGAGATGGAGTCACTATTTTACGGTGAGTCTGAACGTGCATTCTTCTCTTTTACAGACCTGAACTCTGTACGGCGCATCACGCGCCCAATCTATCCGCGGCCTATGTATGCGGCACTTGGCGATCCCAAGCTGAAGTACCCAAGCAAGGAACCGGGGGAAATTCGCCTGCTGAGCTGCGATATCGCAACCTCCGGCGGCGCGAAGAACGACGCAACAGCGATCACCCTGTTGCAGCTCCTGCCTAACAACTCCGGACAGTATATCCGTAATGAGTGTTACATGGAGACCATTGATGGTGGTCATGGTCAAGATCAAGCAATCCGCATCCGTCAGCTTTATGACGATTTGGATGTGGATTATGTCGTAGTTGATACCAATGGTGTAGGCATCTCAATTTTCGACCAGCTTGTTCAAGACCTTTATGACGAGACCCGAGGAGTAGAATACAAAGCGTGGTCGTGCATTAACGATGAGAATATGGCTGCCCGCAGCCGTAATCCGAATGCGCCGCGTGTTGTGTACTCCATTAAAGCGAGTGCTAGTAAGAACTCTGAGATGGCAGTTTCCCTTCGAGACTGCATCAAGCGAGGCAAACTACGTCTGCTCATCAACGAAATTGATGGCGTTGAGCTGCTCGAAAAGAGCAAAGCTTACCGCAAGCTGTCCGTCGAGGAGCAGGTTGCATACCAGCATCCGTACTACCAGACTACCGCCTTTGTAAACGAGACGATCAACCTCGAATACGAGATGGCCGGTCAGAACATCAGGGTGTACGAAGTATCCGGTATGCGTAAAGACCGTTACTCGAGTCTGGCTTATGCCAACTACATCGCATCCGAACTAGAGCGCGACCTGCGCCGACGGTCAACGGATGAATTCAAATACGCGCCACGGTGCGTTTCGACCGTGGAATTTTAACTTGGAGGTGACATCATGGCTGAAAATCCAAAGCCGCTGATTGATGAGGCGGAAGATGGTGCAACTATCGTCACCTCATTTGCAGACCGCGAGACTGCGGAGCGATACAAGCACGCTGTTGCGACATATGACCCGCAAAACCGCATGTACAGCGCATATCTCAACGATGGCGCTTCAGCAAGTACGCTGACTACCAGTACGATTTCCTCTCTGGGCGAAGGAGCGCAATCCAACCTGTCCAGCGTCCAGAGCATCAATGCTATTATCCGCAAGTACATCAACATTGATGACATTGTTGGTATGGTCGTACAGTCCATCCAAAACAACATCAACACGGATATCCGGCTGTCGTACCGCAACTTCAACGGTGCCCGCAACAAGACCAAAACGTTGGAGAAGGCACAGGCTATCCTGAATGATTTCAACTCTCAGGTGCGAGTCGAGCAGTTTATCCGAGAAGCGATTATCACGGCATACATCGAGGGCAACTTCGCAGCTGTGCTTCGCAATAATACGGAGAACTGGCAGATTGATTGGCTCCCGCTGGATATTATCGAGAACTCCGGTTATGAGAGCAATGGCAATCCGGTTCTTCTGGTGGGCATCGAAAACCTGAAGTCTGCACTGCAGAAGACCATGCTCAAGAACAAGCAGCGCAAGCCTCTGTTCTTCAACGACACGCAGGAAGAGGTTGAAGCAACCTTCCCGAAAGAGGTCGGTGAAGCGATGAAGGCTAAGGAGACCTATGCTATTCTTGACAACAACTACACTTACATGGTTCGCGTCAACAATTTTGGTAAGAAATATGGTGTCTCCCCTATCTTCCGTGCAATGTCTTCTGTTTTGATGTTGGAGACTTACCGCAACGCAGATGAGACTACGGCGAAAAGCAAGGCTAAAAAAATCATCCATCAGGTGATGAATGAGAAATGTCTTGGTCCCAGTGCTGACCGCCGTTGCTTTGAAGAACAGGCATACAACCATGACAATCTGATGCAAGCGTGGAAAGCCAGTACGGTTGTTGTTACCACTGGCCCATCCGTTAAGGAAATCAAATATGTTGAGCCGGAGGTAAACGAAACCTCTGCGGAAACGGTAAACCTGTACCGCAACAAAGTTCTTTCGTCTCTGGGCGTTGCCTTTCTGGCGGCAGATAAGTCCCAGACGGCTTCCACTGCCAACATCAACCTGTCTCAGTTGCTCAAGTGCATCAACTCTATCTCTGAGCAGGTAGAGCGTATGCTGGAACATTTCTACCGTCAGGTTCTGTCGCTCAACGGCATTGGTGCCGAGTATATCCCGAGTGTAAAGATTATCGATTCTGAACTGCTCGACATGGATATGCGTATGGAGCTTAGTAAGCTGCTGTACAGCACGTTTGCTGTCAGCCGTGAGACCGCCCTCGGCATGGTCGGCATCGACCTTGAGGATGAACGGGTTAAGCGCGAAAAGGAAGAGGCTGACGGTCTCAGCGATATCTTCCTTCCGTATGCTACCTCGTATAATTCTGATGGCAACGCTGACGGCGAGAGCGAACCCGGCCGACCGGCTGATTCCAATGACCCGGACAAACAGGGATACGACGAAACCTACAACGATACACGGGAGTAAGCAATGGAAAAAAAGCTGAAACTGGTTTGCCCGTATTGCAAGCGGGACTACTTTCTATTATGCAAATCAGGCATCTGCAAACCAGCGGATGCCTTTTTTGAAGAAGAAAACGCTGAACTGATCGCACAAAAGCTGAAAGAGCGCGGTCTGGAGTTTGGCGTGACGAAGGAGGTGAACGAGACCGATGAATAAAGAAAAGACATTTCTGACCAGTAGCACGATTGAACTGAGCGAGGACGAAGAGAATTCTCAGTTTCTTACGCTTGTCAACCGCATCTGCTACTACGATGAGCCAAATCTGAACTCGGTTCTGCTTCCCTCCGATACCGCTGAAGAGTGCGCTCAGTCTCTGATTGACATGCCGGTATATGCAAAATGCCGCACGAACGCAGACGGTGAGCCGACATTCGGCAGTCACGAAGTTGCACTGGATGCAGATGGAGAGCTGTTTTTCGACACGACTCCGATTGGCGTTCATACAGCCGTTGAAATCAAGGATGACACGGTGGACGTAAACGGAAAGCTGGAGACACTCCCCTGCCTTTTTGCAACTCAAAAGATCTGGAAGCGCAATAAAAACGCTGTAGCGGCTATAAAACGGCTATTTGCCGAGGGTAAACTCCACAATTCGTGGGAGATTGCCAGCTATGAATACAGCTTTGCAGATGGCGTAAAGACCATCACCGGCTATGAATTTGAGGGCAATACCTTCCTCGGCTATGAATTTGCCGACCCTGCTTATGGCAAGGACGCGAAGGTTGTTTCTTTGTCACAGACCGATGAGCTGATGGTTGCTGAAGCGTTGAGCCGCGACCTGATCGACCAAAAATCGAGTAAGGAGGACGAAACTTTGAAGAAGAATAAGACTTCTGCACAGGTTGAGCCGCAGGTTGACCCTCAGGTTGACCCGCAGGCAACCGAGCCTGCTGTTGAGCCTGCACAGGCAGCTCCTGTTGAGCCGGCCGTTGAGCCGGCACAGGCTGAGCCGCAGAATATCGAGCCCGCTCAGGCTGAGCCTGCCGAACCGCAGCCCGCAGAACCGGAAACCGCTTCTGAGCCACAGCCAGAAGAGCCTGCAGAACCGCAGCCGGAAGAGCCGCAGGGCGAGCCGGTAGTTGCTTCCCTGACTGACTGGGATATCCAGCGAAAGGTAGATCAGGGCGCACGCGACCTGATTGACGGTTGGTACTGGGTGGCTTATCTGTTCCCGGAGGAGCACAAGGCACTTCTGCGCGTAGAAGGCAGCGACGAGCTGTCCTATATGCAGGTATCTTACGTTGTGAACGACGACGATACCGTTACCGTATCTGACCCGGTTGACGTAAAGTTGTCTGTTTCCGTATCGGAAATCAACAGCAAGGTCGCTGAACTGACGGATACGATTGCTTCTCTTAACCAGAAGGTGAATGACCTGACGGCTGAGGTTGAGACGCTGACCCCGTACCGTGAAGCTGCTCAGAAGGCAGAGCACGATGCGGCTGAGGCAAAGCTCCGCGCTTATGCAGAGAATTCCAAGCAGTTCACCGAAGAGGAGCTGCAGAGCGAGGAAATGATGAAGATTTTCAGCGAACTGGATGAGTCCGCGCTGAAGATGATGATTGCTGACCGTGTGGTTTCCGCACAGGCACAGCAGATTCAGGCAACTGTATCTGCGCCGCAGGTTCAGCTGTCCAATACTTCCAACCTGACGGTCAATGAACCGTCCGCAGACGGCGTATCTCTGATGCGTGCGTTCCTGCGCCACTAAAAAATTTTAAGAAAAGGAGAAATTGACATGATTCGAGAGCTTGAAACTGTACAGAACAAGCCCGTTGAGCTGCTTCTGACTTCCGCAGTTGTTAAGAAGGGCGCGCCGGTAGACGTTGACTCTGAGGACCAGACCGTAAAGGCAACCGCAGAAGGTCTTGGCACCAAGCTGTGCGACGTAAACGCAAAGTACGAGGGCATCTACTCTATCGTTGAGCCGACCGACGGCGAGTTCGAGGAGGCTGCAGCTGGCGAGCGCGTTCGCGTTATCCAGACCCTGCCGGGTGAGATGTATGCTACTTCCGAATTGGACACCGAGACCCTGCAGGCTGGCGACAAGCTGCAGGCTAAGGACGGCAAGTTTGTAAAGGCAACTGCTGGCCAGTACGCTTACGAGTACCGCGGCATCTACTCTGATCCGACCGGTATCAAGATGGGCAAGATCGTGCGTGTAGAGGTTTCTACCGTAGCTTAAGCCCTGTAAACCAACTACATTTGAGGAGTCTTGTACTCCTCTTTTCTATTTTTCGAAGAAAGGAAGATACACATGAACACTGAAATCAGTGCAATTATGGATCAGTCTGGCCGTGTTCTGGACTGGGCTAATGCTGTAAAGTATTCCCCGGCTGAGCTGTCCGCTGAGGACAAGGAAATCTCCGCAGTTACCGACGCTTGGGTAAAGGAGCTGGGCAAGACCGGCTATGACAAGGATCACGAGCTGTCCGCTCTGATTACCAAGACCTTCACTCCAGAGACCGTTTCTGCTCCGTCCGAGCTGATCGATATGCTGTTCGACACCGATTCTATCGGCGAGTTTGATGATTACCGTGTAACCGTTGACCCGAAGAACACCATCGAGGTATATGACGCAATCACCGGCGGCAACGTACCGCGTTCTTTCATTGACCACAAGGTCCTGAAGCCGACTTTCTGCTCTCTGCAGGCTGAGACCTCTCTGAAGCTGGAGGACATCCGTCGCGGCGGCTACAAGTCTGTTGCAAACATGATCACCAACATCAACGAGGCTTTCGAGCTGGCTCGCGTTACCCGCATTCTGGACATCCTCGACAAGGCTCTGGCTGGCGGCGAGAACGTATTCACCGAGACCGGCGCTACCCCGACTGAGGAGATCTGCCGTAAGCTGGCTACCTATCTGATGGACGTAACCAACGGCGAGACCCCGGCTATCTTCGGCCAGAACAAGTACATCGTTGGCATGACTGGTCTGCAGTCCGCTCAGTACGGCTTCTCTGATGCTGTAAAGAACCAGTACAACAAGGTTGGCAAGCTGGATATGTATGCTGGCTGCCGTCTGTTCGGCCTGTCCGGTGTTAAGAAGCTGGCTAACGGCGACTTCATCATTCCTGACAAGCGTCTGTTCGCAGCTGCTGGCAAGATTGGTAAGGTTATCACCCGCGGCGAGACCCGCACCTATCAGGAGACTGACATCAACAACGAGCAGATCCACATCAAGGTCGGCGGTTACTCTTTCGGTACTGTTGTTACCGATATTTCCAAGGCTGCAAAGGTAGTTTACAATCAGTAATCTGCCCTCGCATAGGGCGGGCAACAGCCCGCCCAAAAAATAAATTTTCAAGGAGACAATATCTTGACTTATAAAGCAGATACCCCAGTAAAGGTATATAACCACAGCGTCAGCCCAATCAACCTGCCCGGTCAGTTCCGTGCATATTACCTTGAGGGCACGCGCGGTGTTCCGACCGTTGTAACGATGCCGTTTTCGGATGTAGAGTACATCAACTCTCGTTCGCCGGTGTTCCGCAACGGCACAGTACAGTTCAGTGAGGCAGAGCGCGAGGATGTTTATCGTGCGCTGTATCTCGATAACTGGCGTGATACCGTTCTGTTCGATGAGGAAATCGACCGCATTATTCGTGAAAACGATATGGACGCGGCTGAGAAGTTTCTCAAGCTAACTACGGTTGCTGAGATTCATCGTGTTCGCGGCCACATGGTTGCTCTGGCAAACGACGACAATCTGGATATCTCCAAGCGCATGATCGACCTGATCGACCAGCGCTACGATGAGATTAACCACGGCGTTCGCAACACCAAGATCAACCTCGGTAAGACCAAGGAACGCGCAATGCAGGACGAAGACCCGCGTATCTCGGTAATGATGGAGCAGATGGCTGCACTTCAGGCACAGCTGGCGGCTATGCAGACTGTATCGCAGACTGCGACTGCGCCGAAGAAGCAGACCACTCGCAAGAAGGCTGCTCCGGCTGCAAAGATCGACGCTGAGTAAACACGAGGAGGTGAGCCCTTGTCTACACCTTGCAGTGCTGTTTACGATGTTTTCTTCGATCTGATTGAAGAAGATCGTGACTTTTTCAACTACTATGAGGCGACTGACGAAGAGAGCTACATGCTTGCCCTTCAGCGAGCAAAGGCTCTGCTCCGCGACGCCGCTATCAGAATGCAGATGGAATGCGATGCAGAAGTCGACTTCACTGACACTTATACTGAAGGTGAAGGGCGCAAACAAAAGGAGTTTTTCACTGCTGACTTAACTCCCTTCGAAATCGACCTTCTCGCCAACCTGATGTATGAGGGCTATCTGAAGCGAGATGTTTCCAAGCTCCGTGCATTCCAGCACCAATATACGCCGAGCGACCTTCAAGTATTCTCCCCTGCTAATGATCGAAAGACCTTTATGGCTATGTACAATACGGTCGTAGAGGAGAACAAGGTAAAGCTCGACCGTTATGCTCGCAGAGACCGAACAACCGGTAAGCAGCGCAGTATTGACTATACCTCCTACGGAACGGAGGAAAGTTGATGAACGCGCTGGAAAAAAACCGTTGGATTTGTTTCGGCAAAGAAGCCACTTACGCCAAAGACTCGCGTATCGCTGCTCTTCAAAAGGACTTTGCAAATCACTTCAAAGATTCGATTGATTATCAGCCGGAAGCGAAGGTCAATGGAAAACAACAAGAACTAATTGTGGCAAAGAACAAGAGCGTTACCAACACCCGCCGTATTTACGCCTATCCGGGCGAAACCTTTTATGCGGGTGATGTGGTAGATGCACTTAATGCCAAGTGGCTGATCACAGAAGTTGATCAGAACAAAGAAGTATACACCAAGGGCATTATGCAGCTCTGTAACCGCGAGCTTATCTGGCAGAATCGCCATACCGGCGAGATTCTTCGCCGTTGGGTTACGGCCGAAAAGCCGTATTACTCCAATCTGGATGAGGCAAAGCCGCTCACAGTTTCCAGTCGTGAGTACAAGATTCAGGTTACGTTCGACGAAGAGACCTCTCTTATCGACGTAGACAAGCGATTCATGCTCGAAATCATCGGTGAAAGTCCGAAAACGTACAAGGTTACTGCTGTCGATACCATTACCGCGCGTTCTTACCAGAGCGGCGAGATTCGCGGATTCTTGGTGCTCAACGTAACACAAGACCTTTACAACCCCAAGACCGACCGTAAGGACTTGCTCCTTTGCGATTATGTTGAACCGGCGCAAATGCCAGACCCAACACCCTCCCCTGCCGATGACGGAAAAATTACGTTCACCTATAATGGCAACGCAACGATTCGTCAAGGCGGTTCAGCTAAGAAGTTCACCGCACATCTGTATGACAGCGCGGATAATGAGATTCTTGATGCTGAGTTTGAGTGGAGTATTGCTGTGGATGGCGTACTGATGGATAAATTCACATTGACACCGAGCGGCGCTTTTGCTCGTCTGGCGGCTATGGATTTTGTCGAATTGCAAGGCGTAGTGGTTCAGCTTATCGCTAAGCATGGCGAGATTGAAGGAAGTCTGGATGTGGAGGTGGTTTCGTGAGAGACGGAGACAAGCAGTCCGAAGTGACGAAGCTCAAGCGAGAGATTATCAAGCTGCTGTATTCCAATCCTGAAATCATTGAAATTCTGGACAACGAGCAGGTTGACCCTGACTGCCCAGATACCGCTGAATGGGTTTGTATTTTCCCATATGTAAAGCTGGCTAATATTCAGGAGGAGGTTGGCACTTTCATCGGTGTGACCATTGACTCCAATGGCCCGCTGGAGAACGACCGATTCAAGCAGTTGCTTGTAACAGTGACGGCCTTTTGCCCGATTACCAATATGCAGGTAAAAGGACAGAAAGGTACGCGCACTGATATTCTCGCCGGAGATATTTCCGAAACGCTCAACTGGAACCGCAGCCTCGGCATGTTCCGTTTGAAACTCGTAAATGAGCAGGAGGGCGTTATGTCTGCTCAGCAATACTATTTCAGAACATTGCAGTTTACCGCAATTCGCGGCAATGACCTGAAGAATGGGCAGGCCAATATTCATTGAATGACCTGAAAATGTACCGAGGCGACCCTTTGGTCATCAATGACTTAATCCAAGTGCGGCAGCCGACACTCGGAGAGATTGCAGATTTTGGCGAAGAGCGTTATTTTCAGATGCTTTCCGCTATCTGTGGTTCGCCGAGCGACTTTATGGTGGCACTTGATGACATGGGTATCCGATACGAGGAGATCACGGACTTTCAACTGTTCTTGATGCTCACTCGCAACTTAACACCAGATGATACCCGTATTTTACTCGGAGATTTAGACTTGTCTGCTTATGAGCCGCAGCTCAATCCGCAGGACGGTCAGCTTCGCTTATACAATCCTAAAACACAATCCGTCGTTGACAATGCGGTCTATCAACAGATCACGTCATTCATTCGTCAGATGCATTCGATGACGAAGAAGATCGTCAAGACGGTAACCGAGCATGACAGAGAATATATGCTGGCTAAGGAGAGACGCGCTGCAAAATACGCTCGCCGCCACCCGCACTTTGAATCTGTCCTGTTCCCTTTGATTTCCGCACTTTGCAACCATGAGGGGTTCAAATACAACCCCGATACGGTTTGGGATGTGCGGATTTTTGTGTTTTATGACAGCTTAAAGCGGACACAGAAAATCACCGAAGCAAGGCAACTGACGGCCGGATTATATGCCGGTACGTTGGATAAAAAGAGCATCAGCGATGACGCTCTGAACTGGTTAGGGAACCTGAGTTGAGGTTTCCTTTACTAACTTACACTAAAGAAAGGAAGAGACACACTATGAATATGGAGAATTTCCTTCTGGAGTCCTTCGATCTGGCGTCTATCTACGACATCACCACCGGTGAGCTGTACGCACTGTGCGACCAGATTAAGGATGGTTCTCTGGAGAATACCGTTGATTCCAGCGATGTTACCGGCAAGATGGGCATGCTTCTGGCTTCCCTCGACCGCAACAAGGCTGCAACGATTACTTGGAACAACGCATTCCTCGTAGCTGGTCTGCTGGCTGCTCAGGCTGGTACCGACATTGAAGAGGCATCTGAGGACAACAAGATTCAGGTTCCGAACTTCGAGCGCGTTGAGCTGGACACCGACACCACCGCTAAGCTGTCCTACGTTCCGGTAGGCGTTGAGGGTGCTGAGGTTAAGCGCATCTGGTTGGTTGCAAGCGATGGCACGCAGGGTGCTGAGTACACTGTTGTTGCTGACACCCCGGTTAAGGGCAAGTCCTTCACTGTTAATGCTGCAGAGAAGACCATCACCTTCGCAGCTGATGACCTGAAGAATGGTTCCGAGATCTACGTTGCTTACGACCACGAGATCACCGAGGGCCGCAAGATTTCCAACATCGCAGACAACTTCTCTAAGAATGCACGCATTCTGGTTGACTGCACTGTTGCTGAGAAGTGCGACGAGAACATCAAGCACCATGCAATCCTCGAGATTCCGAAGGCTAAGATCGACGGCAACTACACTCTGGATATCGGTGACGAGCCGGCTGTTCATGCGTTCAGCGCTAAGACTCTGACCGACGTATGTGCCAAGGACAAGACCCTCTGGAACATCTATCTGGTAGCCTAAGTTATCTGATTCATCGGGAGGCTTTCGAGCCTCCCTTTTCTATAGAGGTGTGGCCAAGAGGATACGGCAATCGGTTTTGACCCGATGATCGCTGGTTCGATTCCAGCCATCTCTGCCATTAAAAAAAGAGGAAACAATTTTGAATTATACCACTCAAAAAGGGTTAATGACGGAGTTGCAATGTCAACAAGATTTTACTCGATGTGGCATAATGCTATCTCAGCCAATTATCCCAGATAGTCGATATGACTATTTAGCCGATATAGATGGGCGTATCTTGAAGATACAATGCAAAACCGCGAATCCCACCAATTCTTCCGCAGACGCTATTTCTTTTCCGACGTCTAATCGTAATTGGAATAATGGAAAGACCAAAAAGTATACTGGTCAGATAGATTTTTTCTACACTTGTTTTGGAAATCAAGGTTATTTAATTCCAATAGAAGATACCGGAAGGAAGTGTAAAGTTCTGCGATTTCGTTCTGACGTAAACTTACAAAATGTTTCGTGGGCGGCGGATTATGAAATCGAAAAAATATTGACTGAAAACTTGAATTATTGTATTCCCTCCTATGATAAACCCGTTGCTCGAACTATTCACCGTTGTGAAATTTGTGGAAAAGAAATATCGAGCACTGCCAAACGATGCGTTGCTTGTAGAACCAAAAATATAATAAGAAAGTCTGATCGTCCTGATAGAGATGAATTGAAGGCGCTGGTTCGTAACGAACCATTTACGAGAATAGCTGAAAATTTTGGTGTTAGTGATAATGCGATACGAAAATGGTGTATGGATTATGGTCTACCTGACAAAAGCAAGTTGATCAAACAGTACACAGATGAGGAATGGAATACCATATAACGATTTCTAATAAGAAAGGAAACTATTATGGCTGAATATCTGAACGCAGTCTGCAAAGTCTGCGGTAAAAAATATCACCATTGCGAGAAGTGTGAACAGATCGGCAGCTGGCGTGCTGTAGCATGCTCGCCTGAATGCTGGAATATCTGGGTAGACACTGTTCGCGCACGCAAAGCCGCTGAAGCTGCGGCACAGGAACCGGTCGTAGAAGCTCCCGTCACCGAGGAGACTCCGACCATCACCTATGAGGATTCGCGTCCTGCTGAGGATGTATATGACGCGGATGTAAGTGTATCAACCGAGGAATGACCGTTTTTGTCCTCGGTTTCTTTACATTTCGCAAATAAAACGAAAATTTTTTGAATGGAGGCGAACGCGAATGGCTTTAACCGATTATAAACCGTTTCAGACGGTAAAGATCAACAGCTATACACAGCTTGACATCGTGCCACACAGCTCGATTGAGGCTGTGGCTTTTGAAAAATGTGCTGACCCGAAAGAGACACTCGGCAGTTACTATTCCAGTAAGGAAAAGAAGCCGCAGATCATGATTAACGGCGGTCTCTTTAATATGTCCACCGGGCACAACGTTATGTCCTTTGTCTGCGACGGAAAGGAACAGAACTACCAGAACGGCTTTACAGGTATGGGTGTGCTTGGCAGCGACCCAGCGAAGTTGGTACACGGAACTGACAAGGCGCGGAAGTGGAAATATTTCATGACCGCATACCCTATGCTCGTTATTAACGGCAAGGCAAACACCGTTTACGGCAATGCTTCTAACCTCAACTACTTAACCTTGCGCTCGGCTGTGGGTGTTCGTGAGGATGGAACACTTCTCATCCTGACGGTAGACAAACCGGGCATGAAGTTTGCTGAGATGGCGAAAATCTTCGTTGAATACGATGCTCAGTATGCGATGAACCTCGATGGCGGAGGTTCTGTCCGCAAGATGCACGAGAACAATGTTGTGAATGTGCCGATTGAAAACCGACCGGTGGACAACGTGTTCTGTGTATATCTGAAGGAAGACCCGCTCGCGAAGTTGACTGACCAGAACGAGATTGCAAGCTGGGCACGGCCCTATGTTGAGAAGATGGTTGCATCTGGCATTATGCAGGGAGACGCGAACGGGAAGTTCCGACCAAAGGCTGCTGTAACCCGAGAGGAACTCGCAGCGGTCATTGCGCGTGTGTTGGATAAAGGTTGAGTGAATCCAATGCGCGTATTAAGTTTTGACCAATCAACCTTGATAACCGGCTGGGCTGTTTTTGATGACGGTAAATATGTCCGTCACGGAATGATCGACTTGCACAGCCAGAAAGACGGCAGTATACGCTTTACGGAGATGTGTTTTGCTATCCGTGATGTCATCACAAAATACAAGCCCGACCAAGTGGTTGTCGAAGATGTTATGTACATGAAGTCGGCGCAGGCACTTATTGTTCTTGCCCGACTGCAGGGTGTCATTCTGGGATACTGTCACATTTTTCAGATTCCCGTAACGATTTACCTACCTACTCAGTGGCGCAAGGTGCTCGGCTTTAAGCAAGGGCGCGTCACTCGCGAAAATCTGAAACAACAGGCTATCGACCTGATTCGCGAAACCTATAACCTGTCCGTGGAAACGGACGAAGCTGACGCACTTTGCATCGCGTTGGCGTATCTTAAAAATTTGGAGGAACAAAAGAAAAATGTCCAAGAAGACTGATATTATGGCGGCTCTGACTCCGTATGTAGAGTCTGTAACCAAGGATCTCACTATCGGCGAGACCATTATTCCAATCAAGATTAAGCCGCTGATTACCCCGAAGATGCGTGCGACTATTGTAAATGAGGTCGGCCAGCATATTGATGACGGTGACGGCCGCAATTTTGGTCTGGTTGACTGGGCTTTCCGCTCCGCTGTCGTGAAGGTTTGCACTGACCTGCATATCTCACTGGATGGCGGCTTTGAAGCTGCTCTGCTGTATAAGACCGATATCTATGCTCTGATTGCAGAGGTTATCGGCGAGGATAAGCTGGCTGAGCTGGAAGAGGCTTGTTACAAGCAGATTAACGCCGCGATTGATACCGAATTGGTACTGATGCAGGCAATGACCCAGTCCAACCCGTTTGACCGCATCGCAGACGCGGCGACAGACCTGATGAGCGGTCTGAAGAATGTGATTACCGGCATTGATGTTGATACTGCAAAGGCACTGCTGTCCGGCACGCTGGATAATTCTGCAGCAGACAACCTCGTCTACGGCCTTTTCGGAAAGGAGGGTGAAGATGGGACGCCAGACACAGATGAACAAACTGACCTCTCCGGAGCTAACGAAGCAGATAAATCCGGAGAACATTCAGTTGATGAATGATTTTCTGGAGTATCTTCGTTCTCTGAAACGCAGCGAAGGCACGATTAAAGGATACAAGAGCGACCTGCTTATCGTATTCACTTATGTGCTCCAGAATTGCGGGAATAAGTCGTTTATTGATTTGAAAAAGCGAGAGATTGTATCTCTCCAGAACTGGCTAATCAATGAAAACGGTAACTCCCCTGCCCGTGTGCGCCGTGTAAAGGCGGCGCTTTCTTCTCTCTCGAACTATATCGAGAACATTCTTGACGATGAATATGAGGACTTCCGTCCGATCATCCGCAAGATTGAGAACCCGCAGAATACGCCCGTCCGTGAGAAGAGCGTCTTCTCCACCGAGGAGATGGAGGTAATTCTGCAGAAGCTGACTGAGGCGGGTAAGTTTCAGATTGCCTGTGCTCTCGCTCTGGCGGTCTACAGCGGTCGCAGAAAGGCGGAACTGACTCGATTCAAAGTGGACTGGTTTAAGCCTGAAAACGTGGTTTTTGACTATTTTTACTGCACTCCTGAGAAGGTTTTGACCAAGGGTGCTAAGATGATCGACTGCTACGTTATAAAATCAGGATTTGACCCGTACCTGAAACGCTGGTTACAGCAGCGTAAAGACCTCAGCATTAACAGCGAGTGGCTGTTCGTGACCAAAACCGATAAGGGTTACGAACAGGCTTCGGCCGAGACTTTGAACAGTTGGGCGCAGACGATTGACCGATTCACGGTTAAGCCGTTCTACTGGCACTCGATGCGGCATCTTTTTGTGTCCAATCTGGTGCGTGACGGTATGTCCGAGAGCGACATTACCGATGTGGTCGGCTGGGCGAACAGCGCGATGGTACAGGTTTATAACGATGTGCCGGCCAGCGAACGACTGAGCAAGTTCTTTGAGAACAAACGCGCAGCTGAAGCAGAAAACGAGGCAGAGTAATTTGGAGGTGTCCACATGAAAACCTTCAAGAGCATTGCCGAATTAAAGGCGGCAGCGCAAAAATCAGCCAAAAAGACGCTCAATAATCAAGTTGCAAATCTGGTCAAGAAAAAGATTCAAGAACGAGAGTCGATAGATATCTACGGAAGTTATCTTCCCGTTATGTATTGGCGTAGATACGATCTCGGAACGAATCTTGTAGTGAATCCGACGGGTGCTTATCAAATCAACATATACGATATGGCACCAGCAAATACACCGCAGAGAAGAGGAACTCCTCCCCCTCCGGGATATTTTGCTCAGATGTTAAATGACACCGGTGCGCCGAATGTCTTTAATCATAAGGACTATGTATGGATGCACGAGCGTCCGTTCTACGATCACGCGGTAGCAGAGCTTGAAAGTTCGGGAGAACTTATTTCTGTTGCTCGTGCCGGCTTTTTAGCCAATATTTGAGGGTCACCTCATTCAAATGAGCATTCGCTCAAATTTTCTAAAATTTAAGGAGAAACCAAATGGAACTTTTTCTGGAGAATATTGCAAAAGACGCAATGGACCCGTCCACCTATCAGTATTTTAAGGGTTTGCAGGATCGCCGCATCGTATTCAACGATGAGGTTGACGACCGCATTGTCGAGAGTGTTATACTCCCCTTGCTGGAGATGGACAACGACGGAAGTGGCAAGCCAATCACGATTGTACTGAACACCTGTGGCGGCTCGCTGTTTGACGGCATGCCTCTTTGTGATATTATTGACAATCTCAAGACTCCGACAACCATTTTGGTGACCGGCCACGCCTATTCGATGGGCGGCTATTTTCTGATGGCCGGATACAGCAACCCGAACGTAACCAAAAAGTGCTTCAAGCACTCTACTGCCCTGCTGCACGGTGGCTCCAGTTATATGGAAGGCACGAGCTCATCGGTGAAGGATACGTTTAAGTTTACGGAACGCTTTGAACAGCGTCTTCGCGATTACACACTCTCTCATTCCAAGATCACGGAGGATGAATACGAACGCATGGAACGCTACGAGTGGTACATGGACTCGGATGATATGCTCAAGTATGGTCTTGTGGATGAGGTGCTTTAATGAAGAAATTCTATGACACTTGTGCTCTGCTGAATGCCGGTGAAAAGGCGTTCGCGGAGCCTTTTTGTGTTTCGCTTATCACTTTGCGCGAGCTTGAGAACATCAAGACAAGCCGTAACAAAGACGCCGAAATTAAGCATAAGGCCCGCAAAGTGACGCGACTGCTTGCAAATCACCCAGAAATGTATGAGGTCTCTGGTTACGCGATGCGCCTTAACAGCGAACTTGATGCAGACAGTATGATTTGCTTATCTGCCGTTCAAATTGCAGAAGATGAACCGATTGTGTTTGTGACGGACGATTTGTCTTGCCGATGTATCGCACGAGATATTTATCATCTGGATGTTGTTTCTTCTGATGCAGATGAAGATATCTATAAAGGTTATATCGAGTTTAAGGGAACAGCTGACGAAATCAATGATTATATGGCGGCTCTGGACACCTCTGCATTGTTCCCTAATCAGTACATTCTGCTGACGGACACGGAGACCGGCAAGACGAGCGAAATGCGTTTCGACGGCGAGAAGTTTGTTGAACTGCGCTTGCCGCATTCCGGCTATCTAAAGGGAAAGAACTCGCTTCAGCGTTGTGCGCTTGACCTGCTGATGAACTGTGATATTGACATTGTGGCAATTCTCGGCACCTACGGCAGCGGCAAGTCTTTTCTGACCACCCAGATGGGGCTGTATCATGTGCTCGAAAAGGGCAACCAGAGCAAACTGTTGGGAATCCGCGAACCTGCCGGTGAAGGCGCTCCGGTCGGCTATTTGAAGGGCACGCTTGAAGACAAGACGCGCAACTTCTTCCTACCGATTGAGCAGCAGCTGAAGGGCGGCGAGTTTGAGCTTGAAGCTCTTCGTCAGCGCGGTCAGCTTGATACGAACATCCCCTATTATATGAAGGGTACGACCTACAACGACACGATTATGCTTGTGGACGAGGCGGAAGACTTGTCTGAAGCACAGATTCGACTTGTAGGAACCCGTCTCGGCCAGAACAGCCGTATCTTCTTGAGCGGCGATTATGGTCAGTCACTGGTGGACAGAACTGCGAACAATCCACTGGTAAAGATGTGTAATGAACTGCGCGGCGAGAAGTCCTTCGGGTGCATTTACCTTGATGAGGATGTAAGAAGCAGCGCAAGTAAACTGTTCGCTGAGCTGTTCAAATAAAGTAGACAGGCGAAACGGAAAGATGTATAATGTCTCCAGAAATAAAGATTGGCGGAGATATTATGTATCAACAAAATACGAAAGTCGAAATGGCTAACAGTAAGAATAATCGCAGACGAGTTAATCGTTTTAATCGAAGAAAAATAATCGTTGGCAGCCATTCTCGATTGGCCATCCCGCTATTATATTCAGACAGAAGCGGGAAAAGGCGCAAGCCTACCGACGAATAATCAGGAGTGTTTATGAACATCGAATATCTTATCAATAACCTCGACCAGATAATGATTTATTTCATCCCGGCGACTGTTTTTATGGTTGCCTATCGTTTAACGGCTCGATATTCAGCTCCCAGAGAACTTTTCTCTGCAAATACTGTTATCTGGAGTTATGTTTTAACGGTTGGATTGCGTTGGTTTTGGCCTAATATCAGCATACCGATTATCATAGCGGTGTCGTTTGCTTTAGGGTTCTTTGGCGGAATTGTCCGCAACTCCGGATTTGTCGCTTTTCTGCTCGATAAAGTTTTCTACAAGTCGTTAGATGAAGATGTATGGTATGCGATTTCTGATTTCAAAAAAGGTACAACTTTGCGTGTATATCTTGACGATTCAGATATTTCTTACCAAGGATATTTCACCGAAGATCATAAGAGTGAGGATGGACATCGTTGGATTGTCTTGACTAACTATAAAAAATTTGTCGGTAATGAATCGCATACAGATGAACCGTTGTTTGACTACAAAGAAGATAATACACGAAAAATCGTATTAGACACCACGAAGATTTCGCGGGCTGAAATCAAATATCCAAAGAACAGTTCTAAAATTTAATACGAGTCAGAAGCACCACGGAAACGTGGTGCTTTTTCTATTTTAGCCGCGCCTTTCCGCGGCTTTTTTGCTATAAGGAAGGTGAATTTATGGCTGATTTAGGCGTTACTGTCGAACTTATCCCTAATTTTGACAAACTCGAAAGCGCCCTCAGTAACTACAAGGATTTTCCGATTCAGGTTGATGCTGCAGCTCTGCAGAAAAGTATCAGTTCAGCAATCAAAAACGCTTCCTCAACCAAGCTGAAAGTAAACGTTGATACTGCAAATATCACTGCTCAGATTAAAAAGGCTATCTCGGCGGCCGGAACTGGAACAAACAGCTCCGGCAAAGCTAAGTCTTCTGCGGTTTCGACCCGCTCCTCTACCACAAAGAGCAGCTCGTCTAAAAGCTCCACATTGGGCAAAACAGACGCAGAGAAGGCTGCGGAACGGCAGTTACGCACAATGGAGCGTCAGGCGACCGGCTTGAGACAGATGATGTCGTATCTGAAGAACATGCAGAGTCCTATCGATTCAAAGGCTATCTCGGCGGCTGAAACTGCGATGAAGAAGTTTGAGTCAACGACCAAGGGAACTGTAGAAAGCGTTAACGCGCTGAAAGAAGCACAGCAAGCGACCAATATTGCGTTCTCTCGCAACAATTTGAAGGCTGCAGAAAAGGCCGAGCGATCTATGTTGGATGTTCAGCAGATTCGCTCTAAGTTTGGAAAGCTAAAGCAGGGCAACCTTTTTGGTGAGGAGAATGTAGCCAGCCTTAATAAGATGCTCAAACAGTACAAGAGCATGGCGGATTTTACGCCAGATAAGTACGCGCTTGAGAAAAACATCAAGAAAATGTGGACTACAGTGTCCAGACAGAATTCCCAATCGGTTGCTGATAGTGCTTTGGCATCCGGCCAGAAATATATAACGCAGCTTCAGGCCCTAAAAGATAAGGGGACGCTACAGAATTATGACTGGACAGCATTCGAGAATGCAAAATCTGTTTTCCAGAATGCGGCGGCCGGTACTTATGAGCTAGAGCAGGGTCTGAATGGACTCCGTTCCGCGTGGGCTGACGCGAGCGCACAGGCGGATTTGTTTAATGCTAAGCAAACTGCGACCGTTCGTTCTCAGAGATCGCAGGAACATTTGGCGAACATTTATCGGCAGGCCAGCGAAACGCTTAAAAATAACCCCAAAGCGGCGGGTTCTTATTTTCAAGGCGAACTGCAGAACATTATGAGCCGTGCGAGAAACCCGGGCGAAGGTGACAGCGTTGAGGGACTTCAAAGAGACCTCGCGGCGGTTCGCTCCAGTATGGAAGAACTCGGGTTTACGTCTGAAACTGTCGGGCAGAAGCTGACTCGCCTGTTCAAGGATCACTTTAACACGGCTATTGCGATGGCAGGACTGCACTTATTGCAGAACGGCTTACAGCAGACGCTCCAGAATGTTGTAGACGTTGACACGGCGATGACCGATCTGAAAAAGGTTTCGGAAGGCTCAAGTCAGGATTACGCTAATTATCTTGACAGCGCTGGTAAACGCGCGAAGAGCCTCGGCGCTTCGATTACGGATGTAATTGGAGCAACATCTGAGTTTAGCCGACTCGGATTTAATTTGGAGGATGCCTCCAATCTTGGCGACTGGGCGACCAAATATATGAACGTGTCGGAGTACACGAACATTGAGGACGCGGCACAGTCGCTTGTTTCTACTCTGCAGGGCTTCCATCTTGCTGCTGATGATGTTGGAAGTGTTGTAGACCGTTTCAATGAGGTCGGAAACAACTACGCGATAAGTTCAGAAGGACTTGGCGAAGCTCTTAAAAGATCAGCAGCAGCTCTGTACGCAGGCGGCAACTCTCTCGATGAGAGTTTGGGCCTCGTAACAGCAGCAAACGAAGTGGTAGATCTTTGCCACGCGGCGTAGTAATACGTTCGCAAGCAGATTGGTAAAACGGTCAAAGGCTGGCGACAGCAGAGACCGTGGGTAGCAATATCCGTAGAGACTGCGGGGTTCTGATGGTAACACCAGAACTGAACCAATCCACCCCACTCCTTCGGGAAGGGTGTAATATACAGTCCGGACTCACGCAATAATGAAAGGAAACGTGAGAGTAAGGCCGAAAGACCTTGCCGCCGCTTTGCGGTCAGATTAGTGGTATATCAGCGCTAACAAGTAACAGAAACGACAAGATCCTGATACAGTGGGTGAATCCATGCGCCCAGCCGCATAGTAATATGCGAGCAAGCAAATGGCTATATCGGTTAAAGGCCGGAGACGGTTCAGACCGAGGAAAGATTAAAATTTAAGATTTACTTTTTCTTCTTTTAATGTATAATTAAAGTTGAAAGGGTGAGAAATATGAAAAGAAAACGCCACCTTATATTGTTGGCTATTATAACTACGCTTAGCTTTTGCGGTTGCGGGAAGGAATCCGTTGAGAAAGCTGAGCCTGCTCAAGATGAATCTCCAGCTACAACATATACGGTAATAGATGAATCTGATGCTAAGCCTGAAACTAGTCCTGTGGATATACCTTTGGAAGTTACATTTCAAACTAAAAAATGCGAAAATTACGAGAGCGAATCTGTAATGTATTTTTACTTCAAAATAAAAAATATTTCTGGATCTGCTTTGAAATCTCCGCTTATTGGTGCAGATTTATTGGATTCAAACGGGAATATTGTTTACTCCGAAGGTTTTACGCATACGGGCTTATTAGCCCCAGATCAAACATTTGATGGATTTTTGAGCATAGATAGTAACAATGAACATTGGGATGATCGAGATAATATAACTAGTGCAAATTTAGTATATTATATGGATAATGATCATGATCTATATTCTTTCGATGAACCGGTCAGCATTCCAATAACTTAAATTTTAATATCCGTAGAGACTGTAAAGCCCCGCTTGGTAACAAGCGGGGCTTCGCCATTCCCCCGCTCTGGGGTGAAGATACAGTCCGAACTCGCGCTATAATCTAACAACGAAACGCGAGAGCAAGGTTTAACGGCCTTGCCGCCACAAAAGTGGTCAGTAGGCGACCCGCCGAAAGTAACAGATTGACATGGGCTAAAACCCTTAGTATGTACCTCCGTGCCGCTAAAGCTGATGCTGAAGAGGCCGGAATCGAAACGGATGGTATGGCAAACTCTGTGAGCGAGCTTCGCGAAACCATCAAAACTTTAACCCACGACAAAGTTGACATCATGGCCGACGAGGCAGGCACTCAATTTAAGAGTACAACGCAGATTATGCGCGAAATTGCCGGCGTTTATGATCAACTTAGTGACGTAGATCAGGCAGACCAATATTGCCTGTGCGTACAGAAATGTGCGTAAATAACACATCTAAAACCAGTAAAACCTAAAGCCTTACCACCACAATGCGGATGAAATAAGCTGGCATGACGGGAACGAAAGTAAAACAACGGTAAGGATTGCATACGGTCAAAAGCCTAAGTGCAGTGACAATGGTAGCTTGGTCGCGAAGCCTCGAATAGAGGTGTGTCAAACGATCATTCCCATGTAGGGCTGCGTAAGCAGCAACAGAAGTACGGCGCAAACAAAGGCGTGGGTGAGAACCCCTTAAATGGAAACGGTGTGGTCGTCGCCGAAAGGCACGATTAAGAAATGATCTAAACTTCTGTGGAAACGCAGAGATGCTGTTTTAGACAGCTCACGGGAGTTGTGCCCCCCGTGGAATATACTGAGCTTTGCTCGAAAAGATTTCGGGTATTCACTTGCCCGGTTGTACAGCAATGTGCAATAACAACATATTTAATTGCAGGTACCCCCTAAAGCCGCACACCACAATAAGCGCGAAAGCAGTTTATGACGGTGCGAAAGCAGAAACAACGTGCGGATTGCATACGGTCAAAAGCCTAAGTGCAGTAACAATGGGTGATCATGCAGCCAAGCTCCTATCGGTCTCATGACACGGAGAAGGTTCACAGACTATCCCTCGGTTCTTTATGAGCAACAGGAGTACGGCGCAAGCAAAGGCGTGGGTGAAAATCCCTTAAATGGAAAAGGTATGCCCCTTAGTTTTAAGGGTGAAGAAATAGTCGGGTCTCATGCGAAAGCATGAGGTTGTAGATACAACATAAGGCTTTGCAACCCTTGTAAACAAAACGAAGAGAATGGCGAATACAACTTCAGCGCTCATCCAGAACTGGTCGACCGTTGAGGACGTCATCGAGTCGACTAAAAACGCAACTGGCTCAGCCGATGCCGAGAACGCAAAACATCTTGATTCTATCGAGGGTAAAATGCAACAGTTCCAAGCCACATTCCAGTCTTTGAGCACTTCTATTCTTGATTCTGGTCTTGTGAAAGGAACTATCGGCGCCGGTTCTGGCATTCTCGGGTTCTTCAACACTCTGATTGATAAACTTGGCGTTCTTCCGGGGCTTATCGCTCCTGTAGGTTCCCTGCTTCTGTCAATGAACGGGAAAAGCATTATCGGAGGAAAGGGAGAATATGGAGAAAACATCTTTGGCGGAAGTGGTTTATTCAGTTGGCTGAAAAATTATAACACCAAAAACCACGACTATTGGCAGGAACAAAATGAAATTCTGAAAAACTACGCTCAGATGAAGCAAAAACTTAGAGGTGCTGATTTTGAAAAAGCTCTTTCTGGCGCAAGTATTCAAAGTCGTGAGTTTGCTAAATCCCTTGACACCGTCGGGAATGAGTGTGATGTTGTTAACGGACAAATCGATAACTTCACTGCAAAGCAAGAAAAGGTAGGAACACTCGGAGCCAAGATTGCATCGACTTTTAAGGGGATCGGGTCTGCTATTGCAAGTATGGCCGTGTCGATGGTAGCATTTATGGCTGTTCAGACTATACTAACCGGTCTTATGAGTGCTATTGATAAAACAGTGATGTCCGCACAAGAAGCAGCCGAAATAACCCAAAATGCATTGAGCAACTACGACAGCGCCAAATCATCTATCGAGGGCAATATTACGTCAGTCGAAAATCTCAAAGATCGATTCGCAGAATTGTCCAAGGGCGTAACAGACAACGGCAAAAATATTTCTCTGGCTGCCGATGAATATCAAGAATACCAAGATATTGTTTCCCAACTTGTTGGGATCAATCCATCATTAGTGGAGGGTTATAACGATGAGCAACAAGCTATCTTGGATAAAAATTCTGCTATCGAGGAAACAATCGCATTACTCGAGAAGCAGCAGAGACAGGAAGCGCGAGATGCCGTATATGGTGGATCATCAGAGAATGACGGTCATAAGAAGAATTATGAAGCTGCCTATAAAGACTTCCAAGAACAATATAAAACAGCACAGGAAGGCGTAAAAAGTGTCGATAATGACATCTTTAATTATTTATCTCGGGTTCAAACTGCTTTGTCTAAAAACGGCGGCCGAGATATTAAGAATTTCAATAAGTTAATTTCCGACACTATTGGTATGACTTACGATGAGTACGCTGATAAAATCAACAAAGAAACCAACGGCTCTAAAAGTGTTACTTGGCTTGATTATATTCGCGATAATTCCGAAGCTCTTGGAAAGAATTTTGATAATATTCTCGGTCAATTGAATCAAATGCGTGGAATGACAGGCGATTTATCGGCAGATGGCGAAAGTTTAGCTAATGCTTGGCATTCTGCTTCTGAGAGTGTAGATGCAAGTAGCTCCGAGGTCAAGCAGATGATGCAAGCGTCTCTTGAGGCGAATAAACTCTATTACGAATTAGATGACCAGCAGAAAACATTTTTATCACAATACGCTGACAGCATTAGTTCTGACGCGCTTTATGACGCAAATAATCCCGACGCGCCGTTAAGATATGCGAATGCGATGCTTCAAGTTGTTAAAAACACCGAAGCAGGGAAAAAGGCTATTTCTGATTATTATAAGATTCAAGAAGAACAGGACTCGATGCCTTACGATAAATATGTTGCAAAAATGTCAACAGTGATGGAGGCTGTTCGCGCAGAATTATCGAAACAATTAACTCCTGAAGAAATGAACGCAATTGATTTGTCTGAGGCTTTCGGATTAAAACAATTCCAGTCAGACATGTATCAAATGCGAGAGACCATCCGGAGTAATTTCGAAGAGGCTCTAAGCGGCTCAGATATTGAAGGTTCTTCCGTAGACGAGCTTCTCAAGGACTTCAATCTCGAAAAATTGTCAAAGAATCAACTTTCCGCTCTCAATTCCGCTCTGGTTGATACTGGCGATCATGCTTCGGAATTTGCCGCTCGGTTGGCCGCTCTTGCTCAAGTTGGCGCTTTGCCTGAAGCTCTGGATGCGATTTCAAATTCCCTGAGCAAACAAACTGACTCTCTTAATACGGTTTCTGATGCTCTTGCAAATTATGAAACCTCTATGGAAGGGATTACCGACCATGTACAAGATCACGAGAGTATGGTTTCAATCTACGATGATTTTGCAGAATCAGTAAATAAAGGGCAAATTAACACAGAGGAAGCTCGCAACCAAATGGAGCTTCTCATCGGCAAGGTTGTTAGCCTGCAAGAAGCGAAGCAGTGGGTTAAGGACAATGAGGGCCTCTTCTTGACAGGTACAGACGAGGATAATGTCGGTCAAGACCTGACCGGAACGTTTAATACACTTCATAAGAAGTATAACGAGCTCGGTGCTGACAAGAAAAAGATTGTCGATGGACTCATGGATGTGGATTGGGATACTGGTTCTATCCAAGTCGCACAACATGATGTTGTCGCGCTGGCCGACGCTTTTGGAATTTCGGCAGCTTCTCTGCAACAATCACTTGATTTAATCTCCACATATTCGGATTATGTTCCGAAAACAGTTAGTTCGGTTACATCAAGTATCCAGACGCTGAACGATGACACCTATCGTATTAAACAATCTGTTTCTGAGGCTGATCGGTCGTCCACAAAAGCATGGGAGCACATGAGTGAAAGTGCGAAAATCGCACTCGAGTCTCTTACTGAAGGAACGGATATTGATGTTAAAGAAATATCTGTAGATGAGCTCGACACGCTTGTAAGTGCCATGAATAAATTCAAGGCAAGCATTGGCGGAGAGACTCCGACTTTTGATGGCCTGAAAGCATCTCTTGAAAGCGTGAAAACCGCTTCGGGCGAAGCTGCTGCTAGTGTTGAACGTCTTGATGATGGTGGTTGGTCTATCAATGTGAGCAACTTGGATGCTTTCGCAAGCAGTCTTGGTGTTACGCAAGAACAGGCGCAAATTGTATTGAGTACGATGGCGCAAATCCAAGATGAGGCGGGAAATCCGGTACAGCTTACTATTGAAGGGAATACTGTGGAAGCTGCCGGAAAAGTCAATGCGATAGATGAAGCACTTAAACCTATCGAAAAAGAACGCCATGTCAATGTAAATACTTCGGAAGCCAACAGTAAGATTCTATACACAGTTGGGTTAATGAGTGGTATTCACGATAAGAGTGTGACCATTCGTGTAAACACAGTCCAGACAACCAGAACCGAAGCTCAGACCAAGGCTGACATTCATAGTCGCCGTGAGGGGAATAAAAAGCAAGACTTCACCGGACGCGTTGGCAAAATGACTCAGTACGCATCTGGCGGCAACGCTGTCGGTGGCAAAACACTTGTCGGCGAACTTGGCCCTGAGCAGTGGATTTCTCGGGACGGCAAGCATAGTAAATTTGTTGGCTTGCATGGAATGGAAGTCATCAACACTAAACCCGGTGACGCGATTGTTCCTGCTAATCTGACTGCTGGTCTGATGCACGGCGGTATTCCCCATCAAGCATCTGGCGGTGTGTGGGGCGGCGCGAACGCTAACGGCGCATTGAGCAATCTTAGCTTTGCCACCAATGGTCATTACCGGAACTGGGTGCCTTCCAGTTCATCTGGCAAATCCAGTAACGCCACCGTCAAAGTCTCTGCTGATACCTCTCAGCTTTCAGATTCTGCAAAGGAAGCTCTCGACAAAATCAAAGAAGAAGTCGAAGACATCATCGACCAGATTGAGCACAAGATATACCTCGTCGAAAAGCAGCGTGGCGATCCAATGAAGATTGTCGCTTATTATAAGCAGATTCAGGATGAAACCCATAAAGCCGCCGAACGTTATCGTGCTCAAGGGCAGAAAGATTCTTCTGAATACATTATGTCTATGCAGAAGAAATACTGGGAGGCGCATGACAGCATCATCGACACGATGAAGGACATGTACGACAAGATCACGTCGGAACATGAAAATGCTGTTAAACTGGCCGAGCGAAGCCTTGACCGTCTGCTCGATACTGATAAGCTCGAACGCTCTTTCACTCGTGCTCAGCGTAAGATTTTCAATTCGGCAAAGCTGTCGCAGAATATTCTGAACGGTGTCGCCAAGAAGGGCAATCCTCTGGCTGGCATCTTCAGCGGCGTTGCAGACAGTTTCGAAACCAAGACTGTTGATACTATCTTCTCGTCTATCGATGGCGATGCAATTGAGTCTACGCTCAACGGCATCATTGACCATTATCGCGAAGCTCAGAAGAACCTGCACAAGGAAGCGCAGTATTACCGTGGCATGGGATATTCCGACCTTAGCGACGAAGTGGCCGACCTCTCCGACCAGTGGTGGGAGTACGAAGACGCTGTTAAGGATGTTAAGCAGAAAGTCATCGACTATCTCTCTGATATCGTTGATGCGGCAAGCGACTCTGTTGATACGATTCAGGACGTTCTCGACACGTTCAAGAAGGCCGCCGAGGAATACTCGACAAATGGTGGTTTTATCTCCGTCGATACCTTCCAAGAAATCTCCAAACTTGGCGTCGAATACATGGGATACCTCAAAGACGAGAATGGTCTTCTGACCATCAACGAGGAAGCCATCAACCGCGTTATCAAAGCTAAGACTGAGCAGATGGCTTTGGAAAGCGCCTCCGCTTATGTGGAGCGTCTGCGTATGGCTCTGCAGGAGAACGACGTTGTTTCTCTGAATAATCTGCTGAACGCAACGGCCGACCTGACCGAGGTTCAGTGGGGTTCCGTTTACGCACAGCTCGCTATGCTTGACCTCACCGAGGAAGGCTATGCGCAGGCTGTTAAGAATGTAGATGCGTACCGCAGCGTTCTGGCTAACGTAAAAGCCGGCGTCGGAATCGACTTCGACGACACCAAGGATAGCGTTGACGCTCTGTTCAAGTACGTCGAGGATATGATTCGAGACGAAATCGACCAGCAGGTTGACGCTCTGGAAGAGCTGAAGGATAAGTATAGCGAGATCATCGATAAGAAGAAGGAAAGCCTGCAACTGAGCAAGGACGAAGCCGACTATCAGGACGAGGTAGCCGACAAGGTCAAGGAAATGGCAAAGCTCCAAGAGAAGATTAACGCTCTGTCTCTGGATGACAGCCGCGAGTCAATCGCAAAGCGTAAAGACCTTGAAGAACAACTCGCCGATCTCCAAAAAGAACTTGGCGAGACGCAGGCAAATGAAGCCTATGACCGTCAGACCGATAATCTTGATAAGATGCAGGAGGCTTACGAGAAGGAAAAGGACGCCGAGATTAAGAAACTGCAGGATTCAATTTCATCGGAGGAAAAACTCTACCAAATGGCTCGAAAGAGAATACAAGATGGTTGGGCAACACTTTACGATGATTTAATTGAATATAACACTCGTGCGGGTTCGGACATCAATGCCAAGGTTACGCAAGCATGGCAAGACGCCCAAAAGGCTATGGAGAAGTACAATGCTACTTACCTCGAAGTCTATGATCGTCTTGGTGAAAACGGTTCCAATTCTTCTTCCAACGGTTCCAACTCCAATATCATTGGCGATTCGAATAAATACGGCACTGGGGATGCAGATGCGGCTGGGATCGCTCGAATCGTGGCGAAGATGAAGAAGAACAGTGATACTTGGTCTGTCAACATGACGGCGGAGCAGAAGAAAGCACTCAATCAAAAGAATGCCGACTATGCTGGTCAACTCAACAGCCAGTACGATCTCGGTGTTCACTATGATGGTCACACTGGTGTTTGGTATGACAAGTATGGCAATAACATCTATGATAAGTACCTCGGTATATACCACACCGGCGGCGTTGTCGGCGATGCCTCTACCCTGCGTCAAGACGAGATGATGGCGATTCTGCAAAAGGGCGAAATCGTGCTCGACAAGCCCAAACAGCAGTCGCTCGACTCCATTCTCAAGGTAATGTCCGCCATTACCAGCGGTTTGTCCGCTTCTGCCCTGCCTGACCTGTCCAAGGCCGCTCAGATGCCTGTTTCCGGCGTGAACCGTGAAGTTGTCACGATCCCGCGTGAAAACGTCACGAACGTTACCTTCGGTGACACCATCATCAAGGGTGCGGACGGAGACACGGTTAAGCAGCATGAAGCTGTATCCCGCCGCATGGTCAACGACATTATCGAAGTTCTCAAAATCAAAAAATAATGGCCGGCGCGGTATGTTTCCATACCGCGCCTTTCTATAGGAGGTGCTTAACCTGTTTAACACCTACGAATTCACGTTCGCCGGAGAGTCGTCTCTGGCATATAACCTTTTTATCTGTGATCTGGACAGCAAAAGCAACGAAGACACGGCGTTCGGTAACGAAGCCAGTATCATCGAAACGAGAACGACCGGCCGCGTTCAACCAATTCATCAAGGTGTAAACTACCACGAGAAGCCTCTGGAGTTCAACCTTGTCTTTGGTTCGGAAACGCCGCTTGACCGTTACGATTTTCAAGAGGTTCAACTCTGGCTGACTGGTTATCAGGAATACCAGTGGCTCTCAATCTGTCAGCCTGACATGGAAGACTATCAGTATCGCTGCCTGATTACAAACCTCGAGCCAATCTCTGTTGGCTGGTTGCCATTCGCATTTGAGGCGACAGTCACCTGCGACTGCCCTTACGCTTACGGCTTCCCTTTCACAGAGACATACGAAGTGGCCGGCGAAACTGAAATCGTCTTTCGGAACAACAGTTCGGTGCGGGAGTATATCAAGCCCGTGCTGACCATTGAACCGACGGCGGCTGACTTCTCTATCGTGAACGCTGATGACAATGGACGCGAATTTAAGCTGACGGGCGTACCCGCGTCTGATTCCATCATTACAGTGGATAACAACGCCGGCATTATCACCGAATCCCACGATACAAACCTGTATGACAAGTTCAATATGAATTTTTTCCGGCTGGTTCGCGGTGATAATCACCTGAAAATCACTGGCAGCGGCAAGCTCACAATCAGCGGCAGAATGCTGTTCAACGTGGGCGCATAAAGGAGGTCTGTGTATGTATCTCGATTATACGCAAATCGCCTTTGACAAATTTGGTCGGCCGGAGCCGCCTACCCTGCTGCTCCAAACGGCTGACGAGCGCACGATTGGCACGCTGCCCAACGTGGCGAATCTGAAAATCACAGTTAACTTTTCCGAGACAAGCGAAATCTCTTTTGACCTGCCCGCCTATTCTGACGGCGTGCCGACGCCGCTTTATGATAAAGTGGTCGGTTACAAGGTGATTCGCACCGAGAACTACGGCATCTTTCTGCTGATGAAGCCGGAAATCTCCGGTGACGGTATCGAAGAGATTAAGTCGGTGACCGGCTACTCTCTGGAGAAGAAGCTGGAGAACAAGCAGTTCTTCCTCGAGGAGGGCACATTTAACTTCTGGAATCCCGCGACGCCGGATGATACCATTCTGGGTCGAATTCTGGAAGTATCCCCGGGCTGGAAGGCAGGATATGTTGCGCCGTCTTTGATTGGACGTTACCGCACGTTCGACCAGTATGACGACTACGCGCTGAGTTTTCTGTATGATGACGCAATGGATACGTTTCGCTGTGTGGTTGTATTCGACGTGTATAATAAGACGATCAACGCTTATGATGCGGACGATGATGTGTCTGCCCTGCCGATTTACCTCGGGTTCGACAACCTCGTGACCGACCTTGATATCACAGAACTGACTGATGAGTTAGTAACTGCCATGACCCCAAGCGGCGCGGACGACCTTGACATACGACAAGTAAACCCGACCGGCACGAACTGGATTTACGACATCTCGTACTTCATTGAGAACGGCGATATTCCTTCTGCTCTGGCTGAAAAATGGACAGAGTGGCAGAAAAGCGTGCTGAACCGTCAGGAATACTACAAGGGTTTGGTCGGACTGCGAGCTTCTGCAACAGCGCGGCTGCTCTCCGAACAAGCTAAGCTGGTTGACCGAAAAGCCGAATTGGACGACCTGACGAATCAGCAGTCTGTAACCATTCAGGCTCTGGCTCTGGAAACGACCGCAGATGGTAAGGCTTCGCAGCAGAAAAAGCTCGACGAGATCAACGCCAATATGGAGAAAAAAAAGAAAGAGGTCGCCGACCAAGAAGCTGTGGTAGCAGATATCAAGACCACGCTCGACGCTTCCAATCCTGACTCCTATCCGGCGCAAATCAAAGCCGTGAATGACGAGCTGAAGCTGACGGCTTTCTTTACCGCAGACGAATATGCTTTGTTGCGGCACTACTTTATCGAGCAGCCGCTTTCGGATGATACCTTTGTCGCTTCCGATGTTGATACCGCTGTGACCGGTGAGAGCTCCAAGGTGACGAATGGCGCGATTGCTATTTCTGATTCAACCCTCGCGCAGGTTGACTTCGGCGAGATCAAGAAGAAGATGTACACCATTGCAGGCGGCACTGCCGTGGTAACAGCGACGAACAAAATGTCCGTTTCAATTATCCGTGGTACTCTGGAACACAAGGCCGGCGACGAGTTTGTGTTCAGTCTGTACTGCGGCGAAATGAAAATCGGCGAAAAAACTGCACCGAGCGGTCTGATTACGCTGACCGGCACACTGTCCAACCTCAAGAATGATATTCACGAGGTAAATGACAAAGAGGTCATTACCTATGAGGGCACTTCTCTGTCGTTTGATGTCACGACGGCCGACCTTTATATGACAACCAATGTGTCGGACTACCAGAAGTATTCCGTCGAGATGGAGCTTTACGACCATGCAGTCAAGACGCTCGCCGACGTTGCTTCGCCGACCTATGAGTTCAGCGTTGAAACCGGCAACTTCATCTGGGCGCAGGAGTTCGAGCCGTTCCGGAAAGGACTGGAGCTCGGCAAAGGCGTTTACCTGCGTCTGCACAATGATGAGGTTATCACCCCTGTTCTGATTGGCTTCGACCTCGACTTTGAGGATCAGGAAAAGCTGTCGCTCACCTTCTCCAACAGGTTCAAGCGTCACGACAACGTGGCGAACCTGAAAGAGATGATTGAGAACAGCTATTCTTCAAGCCGCAGTTTTGACGCGGCGAAGTATACCTACAATCAGACGGCGAATCAGGCTTCTAAGGTTTCCGAGTTCATGAACAGTTCTTTGGACGCGGCGGTCAATTCTATTATCGGCGCAAAGAACCAGAGTGTCCGCATTGACGGTGCTGGTTTGCATATCGGCGAGCCTGACTCTCCGTACCAGATTCGCATTATTAACGGCATGATTGCTATGTCGGATGACGGATTCCAGAGCGCGAAGGTTGCCATCGGGCACTTTGCAACTGATGAACTGGGCGATCACTGGGGCGTAAATGCCGACATCATCGGCGGCAAGCTGCTTATCGGTAACGGTCTGGTAATCGAGGCTCCGAATGATGACGGTGTGATGCAGTTCAAGGTTGACGCTACCGGAGCTTGGCTGTATAACTCTACCTTTGTTTTGGCGAAGGACGGCGGCGGCAAGATTTTAATCGACCCGCGCTACGGCATTGCTTCCGGCAAGGGAAACCTGTATACAACGAACGGCACGACAGTCACCCCCTCGTTTATCGACGAGGACGGAAAGATTGTGTTCGATGATGATATCACGCTGAAGGGCTTGAAGATTCCGAAGGGTACGAACTTCTACATCGACGCCAATGACGGTAAGGCTTATTTCCGTGGCAATATCTATGCCGAGGACGGCATTTTCAACGGCACCGTTTATGCCAAGGACGGCGAGTTTACCGGCAAGATTACTGCGACGAGCGGTGAATTCTCCGGTGAGCTGAAGGGCGCTTCGGGCACTTTCTCGGGTACGCTGAAGGCTGGTAAGATTGACGGCGGTATGATTTCCGGCACGATTAAGTCTGATGAAAAGACTGGAGGAGCATTGGAAGGCGTTAGCTTGAATATCGGCAACGGAAACTTCACGGTTGACAGCGCGGGCAATGTTACCATCAAGAGTGGCAACATTAGCTGGGGCGCAGTTACCGGAACTGATGCGATTGACCAGAAAATTGATAACGCACAATCTACGGCTAATTCAGCGGTAACCAAAGCAAATTCTGCCCAAAACCGAGCTGACGATGCTATGTCTACTGCAGAAGGTGCGGCTGACGATGTTTTGGCTCTTGCTAAGGGACAATATAGTGCACCGAAAGCTACTTTTATAGATGGAACAAGTATCAAATCTCCAAAAATTTATGGCGGAGAATTTTATGGCAATACATTTAATGTCATCAGTGAGTCAAACGGCAATGGATCTTTTAGTTTGTACGGAATGTATAATAACAAACAGTACCATATGTTCGAAATCTCATACTATCCATCTGACTATCCGGAAGTGACATTGATGTCTCCGGATGGTGCTCGTATCGTAATTGGAAAAGAAGGTTCATCAAATGAGATTGTGTTCTATGGAGATGTTGACTTCAGCAGTGCAACCGTAACCGGAGTTGCCGCTAAATTTGGATAAAAGAGGTAAATATGGCAAGAGTAAAACTTGTTGACAAAGGCACTGATTATGCTATTGTCAAACTCATAGGATTAGACGGCAAGAATAAAAGAACGGTGACATGGACGGTAGATGGAGACTCATACGAAGGTCCTATTGACATTGAAAGCAGTGCATTAGAAAGCCCAGAGTGCTATATTTCTGGGTTACAGCCTAACACCACTTATCGTATCGGAGCTTATATTGTATACAATAAAGGCCAGAGTCATATGAGTCTATTCTTGTCGCCAGATTTAACAACTCTTCCCGAAGAGGTTGATTTTGGCGGTGATATTGACACCAAATGCACCACAGACTCGATTTCTGCCCGATTAGTTGGCATCAACACCGACTACCCAAACAACAAGAAGAGAGTTACTTTTTATGTAGCTGGGAGCCAAGTATCATCATTTACTTTCACCGAAATACCGTCTTCAGGCACAACGAAATGGATGACAAAAACCGGTTTGAAATCCGGAACAAGATATTCTGTTTCGATTGAAGTTGAAGATCTTGTGACTGGATGGAGTAATTCTTGGAGTGCAAGAGTCACCACAGACAAGATACTCGTTTCCGCATGGAGCTGGTCGGCCTCCAACGGAACTGCTACTGCCTCACAGACCAAAACGGCCTACGACGCTTTGATAAACAAAGGGGCACTTTCAGACTTCTCCTATAGAGTCTGGAACGATATGTGCAGCAAAGTTATCGAAATTGAAAATGCGGCTGGTCTTACTTGGAGCACTAAATATGCATCATATGCAGATACCAAGATGTCATCTTCTGACAAGGCATTGACTGCTAAGCGATTCAATTCTCTGCGCTATAACATAGGCCGCAGCTATTCTACCAGTATCAATGAAGTTTCATCAGGCGATATCGTATACGCTTGGTACTTTACCACGCTCGCTCGATGTATGAATGAGTGGATAGACCAAATCTAAAGGAGCACATATGACAAAAGAAATTCTCGCGGAAGTAGCACAGATTCACAATCGTCTGGCGGAAATCTCAGTCCGCGGCGATGATGCTATCCGCATGGCAGAAGTGCTGACGCGCTGCCGAAACCTCGCACAGCAACTCTCAAAACTCGCAGAAGAGGACAACTCTGCGGACTAAGAAAGGCGGTGAACTTATGTCGCTTTGCGACCAATCGCCCTATCAGCTGCCGACCGTCACATTTGTTGGCGGTGCAACACAGCAGCTGGCGTTCCATACCTACTTTGAGGACAACGGCCGCCCGCTCAGCATGAGAGGCTGCACCGGCTACTTTTCTGTAGCTGAGTATCTGAATAAATCTTCCCCGCTGATTACCAAAACGATGGATATCATCGAGAGCAAAACCGACGCGACAGACAACATTCTTCGCGTCGAACTCGAACCATCTGACACGGTCAATCTGGCGGGGAAATTTATTTATCAGGTCACTATCAAAGGCTCCGAGGGAGATGTGGACATTCCCTATCAGGGCATCATGTATGTGACGCGCAATATTGACAAACCAATCATTAAGTAAAGGAGAAAAGGCATGAATACTAAGTATTTTCTGAACCTTGTAGCGGGCAATGTATTCCGTTCCAAGGAGACGCCGGCTATTCCGACGAAGTATTACATCGGCCTGAGCAAGACCGAACCCAATGAGACCGGCGGCAATGTAACGGAGCCGGAGACTGCAGCAGGCTACGCTCGTGTTGCGCTGAACAGTCTGGGTGAGCCGGTTGACGGTCTGGTAACCAACCAGCAGGCAATCAATTTCAACGAGTCTACCAACGGCTGGGGCACTGTTACCCACTTTGTTGTATATGATTCCAACGAGGCCGGCGCGGGCAATCTGCTGATGTACGGCGCACTGACTACGCCAAGAACGGTCGAGACGGCTACCATCATGACCATCAAGGAGAATTACCTCAAGCTGTCCGTTCAGAACCCGACCGCCTAAGTTTAAGATAAGGGGACAAGCATGAAGGATTATAAACTCTATCTTCGTGACCGTCTGATCGACATTGATCTGGTCACTAAGTCTCGTTACACCGAATGTGACCTGACGATATCCTCTATCCCCTTCCGTGAATATGTCGGCGAGGTATATGACGCAATCATCGTAGACAGCCATGTGGTCGATACTTATCTGACCGGCCTTTTCTCTGTAGATGAAGGCGTGGTTATCCATTCGGAGATTGACCAGATTCTGCGGCACGTTATGGAACGCGGCATGAACGCGCTTGTTATCGACAGCAAAGCGGAGCTCACCTCTCACAAGATTCTGAGCTCCTTCCCTAACGCGCTCACGATTCACAGCGAGCCGACCGAGCTGCACGCTGAGACCTTCGAACAGGCTGATGACGTTGTTGTTCTGGCGGTAGACAAGCTGAATATGGAAGTACGCAAAAAGCTCTCCGGCACGGAAAATGGTTTAGAGATTCAGACCACCGCGCAGGAGATTAAGCAGACGCTTGAAAAAGCGACCGGTGCACTCCCCTTCTCCGCAGAAGTTCAGCAGACTTGGAGCCACAAATTCGACAAAGCCGAGAACGCATTGCATTTTCAGGCAGAATTGCAAAGTTTATGCTATCAGCTTTTCTCTGATGGCGGCATGACAGTGATGGAGCCTTACGCGGCACCGCTGCAGGTGGAGATTCTTTATTCTCTGGGCGGCGGCGCTTCTTCTTTTGCTCTTGATTCTACAGTTGTAGAAATAGCAAAGAATAGTTTCCTGCAGACCGAGACTTCCGTAATTCCAGTCGCGTTTCCGGTTCAGTTTTTACTGACCTATGCCGTAGGCGCAGAGACTCAAACAGTAGTTTCTGCGGCAGTTACCAACTTGTGTTACAACTACTTCTCCGGCGGCAGCTCCGGTATGGAGATCACAGCGACGCTCGGCGAGCTTGAGGAACACTTCCCGCTCGGCGGCTTTGAAAATGCTGTCCAGATAGAGAATACGGCCGCCGGCCATTTTCTGCTCGAAAAGAAAGAACACGCTGATTCCGATAGCGTTATCGCGGTTGCGTGTAATGCAGCGTTGACTGGTTCTTCTCCTGAACTGACTTCTATTGTGGTACTCGGCTGTGCGATTGAGGAGTTTATCCGAAGATATCGGCTGCTATCCGAGGTCGATGATGAATCTCTGGCTGACATAGACACGATGACGCTCGACAACTTAGATTATGTGGTTTTGTAAGAAAGGCGGTGTGAGATGAGCAAAACACCTAACTACGACCTGTTCGTCACAGATGATGCAGGGACTAAATTTAAGGACTGGCGCGAGCAGATGGCGTCCGAGTCCAATTCCAATATGGTGAAGATCGACGCCGCCCTTTCCGGAAAGGCTGAGCAAAGCCGGTCGGTCGAAATTACGCTGACGGCTGACGGCTGGATTGGCGACGCCGCGCCATTTTCGCAACAGGTTGCAGTAGCAAATCTGAAGGCTGATACCAATGGCTCTATTGCGATTGCAAGCGGCGCGACGGCAGAGCAGCGTGCGGCTGTCCGCAAGGCTCAGCTTTCGATTGCGGCGCAGGCTGATGGATTGCTTACTCTGAACTGCGACGGCAAGAAACCCACGGTAGATATTCCTGCTGTGGTTGTACTCTTAGGATAAAGGAGGATGAAATAATGCCTATTATTTCGGCATTTCCGACGGGCGAAAGCACCGTCGATTATACTGGCCCTAAATCCGGTTTGCCATCGCTGGAAGAGGGCAAGGTTGCGTATGTAACCGATGAAAAGAGGCTGTATACCGGCAATGCTGATGGCACGAACACACAGATTCCGAATGCAGATGATGTTAAAACCGATGTTTCAGACGCGGTTAGCTCTCACAATTCCGCAGCAGACGCGCACGCGGATAAATTTGCGAAGTATCTGCCGCTGAGCGGTGGTACGATGACAAGGAAAATTGTCAGTGACGGCACCGTTATCGTTTCTCAGGGTTCTCCCAGTGTTACGGGCAAAAGTACGGCGCTTACTTTATTGAAAGGCGACCGAACGGAGAGTGATTATTCAGGCATTAGCGTTTACAACGCTAAATCGTTGACATATAGACCGCTTATAGGTGTTCTTCACATGCCTGATGAAGGTATGGTATCTCGAATAATTTCTGAGGATGAAACCGGCCTTCAAAAAGGTTATGTCGTTGCTTCTCCTACGGGCGTGGCGATTGGTTCTACCGAAGGTGTTTCGATTGAAGATGTAAAAAATCCAACTAAAGACACCGATGCGGCTAACAAAAAATATGTAGATGACGCTATCAAGCCACTCGGCAACCTCACGCCTTCCGCCTGCAAAGTAACGCTCACCGCTTCCGGTTGGGATTCCACTGCGAAAACCCAATCTGCGACGGTCTCCGGCGTACTGGAAGACGAGAGCAAGCAGCTTATCATGCCGATGCCTGCGGGAACGAGCATGAGTGCTTACAACGAAGCAGGTATTCAGATGACGGCGCAGGCTGCGAATACGGTTACGTTTACGGCGGACACTGTGCCGACGGCGGATGTTGAGGTCTGGGTTGTGGTACAAAATGTAAATGATGTTACGCCGATTCCGACGCTTGATGAGGCGAGCTGGGGTTACATCAGTCGGCAGTCGCTCGCGGGTAACGCGAAGAATATCTGGTCTGTTGGTGACTGCAAAGCGGTCAAGCTGTCCGGAACGGCAAGTGAACTGAGTTTGAATACTACGCTGTATGTGTACATTCTGGATTTTGACCACGATCAGTCGAGCGCAGATGGAGCAAAAGACGGCATTACGCTTGGTACGTTTAAGACTGCGGCGACCGATGGAGTTGACGTGTGCTTAGTGAGCGGATGCGATGACGACAGTGATTTTGGAATGAACACGAGTAGCACAAACGCCGGAGGTTGGAAGAATTCCGATATGCGCTACAGAATTCTGGGTTCGACAAACACACAGAACGGCGACGCGACTAATACAACCGCGACGTCGCCGAAAGCGAACACGCTACTCAGTTGCTTCCCCGCCGAACTGCGCAAGGTGATGCGGCCGATGTATATCTATTCGGATAATACAGGCGGCGGCTCTGATACCGCGTCTTATGTCACAGGGACACTTGATTATCTCCCGCTTCTGGCTGAATATGAGGTACACGGCAGTAGAAGTAGAGCAAATTCCGCTGAATCTACGAAGCAAACGCAGTATGCGTATTTTAAGAACGGCAGTTCAAAAATAAAGAAAAGACATGATAATACTAATTCTTTGGGCGTCTGGTGGTGTCGTTCCACTTGTGCGGCGTTCGCCGGCGCTTTCTGCGGTGTGGGCGACGGCGGCATTGCGAGCATTGTCGGGGTGAATACTTCTCATGGCGTTGCCCCGATGTTCAAGGTCTAATAAAACTACAATTTCCGGCGAACAGGATTGCTCGATTTTACGGCGGGCAATTCTTTCGCCGCACTGGTAAGGAAAACTAAATGCAATATGTCATTTACAAGCGGTTCAAGGACGCTGCCCTCTGTGGCCCTGTGAACCTGAAAGCTACCCTTCCCTGTTGGGAATCAAAGGGCATTATTTTCTACGAGGGCAAGCCGCTTTGCTTTGCAGCCAGCGAGAACGCGCTCTGCCACTTTGCACGAGACGATGACGGCAAGGGTTTACTGCGCGGCAAGCTGATTGGCGACATTAAGCGCAGGCTTGCAAAACGCGACGGCGATTACCAGAAGCGTTGGGACAAGGTTTGGGCAGACAAGCTCTGCGCGAAGTTCAAGCGCAAGGAATACGCGGATTTCTGGATTTGGAACAAGGCGTTCCATGATGCAGAGATTGGCGAACTGGAATACGTTGCGGAGCTGATTGGATTGGAGGTGCGGCGATGATTTATAATTTGCCGCGGAAGAAAGCGAAGTTTGAGGAAACATGGGTTATCGAACAATCCCCAGGACTTGTGCGCTCCTCAATAGAAATGGAGATTCCTTTTGAATCTAATTCTACGAATTTTCAAAAATTCGTAATGCGTGGAAGCATGCTTCCCAGTACTGGTATATATTATGACGCAATTAAAGTTTGGGACACCAGCGTTTGGATTAACGAGGCATATCGCACTATCACATTTTTTGAGCCGCCGACCGGTGATCTGCTCACATGGTTACAGGCAAATGCTGTGAAACAGGGTTCAGATACTCCTGTGGACACAAGCTCGTGGTCGGTTTCTGATATCAGCGGCACGAATTACAGGTTTGCGCTGAACTCGAACGGCTACTATGAGAGCAATAACAAGGGCGTGAACAACTCGGCGGCTGTCTGCCGTGTCAACATTCATGCGGCGAAAGCCTGCACGGTGACGTTCAAGTGTATCAACTACGCGGAATCGAACTACGACTACGGTCTGCTCGGCGTGATTGATAAGGAGCAGAACACCGGTTACTCGGATACCAGCACCAATGTTGCAAAGAGCTTTAAAGGTTCGTCTACGGCGAGCGTGCAGACGTATGCGTACACGAATGTTGCGGCGGGCGACCATTTTATAGACGTGAAGTATCGCAAGGACAGCAGTCAGAGTTCAAACAACGACAGTTTACAATTCACGGTTGAGATAATGGAGGATTGACAATATGCACAAATTTAACACGTTAAAGTACGGGGGGGGGGGGCAGTAACTCTACTGCCTCAGCATGTTGCACAAAGGATGGTGCGGCATGTTTCTAAGCGGAATGGTTGGAACGGCGTCGAGCGGTACGGAGAAGAAGTACAAGATAACGGATACCAGAAACAGCAATATTCAGGGAAGTGCATATCCCGGACAGTATGTAAGCGGGAAAGGCTACACTGCCGAGAATTATCATATTCGTGGCGATCTCAGCGGGAACGAAGTTCCGTTCGAGAGTGGTGTAGCGAACGGAATTGCCACACGGGCACTTCCTGGGAAGCTACTTACTTTTTATTTTATCATGCCCGCGGAGGATGTAACCATCTCTTAACGGAGGTGGCGGCATGATTCTTACTGGCAGAGTTGATGAGCCGAAAAAGGCTGAAAACCCTAAATGGGTGAAAGTGAAGGTGCAGTAAGATGGCGGGAGTTAAACTGGAAACATACAGAGTTTCTATCCCGTATGATGGGGAGCTTCAAGAAGGATTAGTATTACTTGGCTATGTCTGGCTTGAGGTCAATTATGGCGTTGTATGCTCGTGTTTTCATGATGGAAAATGGGAGAATTTAAGCAATGCGGGTTCTACAGCCGCTGTGTTTTCAAACATTAGCCTGGCAAATGGAATACTTTCGTTCGACATCGGTTCAGGAGGATTAGAATTGTATGTATCTGTATTTCAAACTGACGGACTTCCAACAAATTAAAAGGGGATAACTATGTATCCAAACAGCATTTACATCAAGCACTGGCGTTCGGTGCAGACCGGCGTGCCGGAGCTGATGGGGCTGTAAAACATACGCGTAAAGAGAAAGCACCCTATAAAAGGGTGCTTTTCTTATTTTTCTGAATGACAAGAGTGCCACATTTTTGACTACCCCAAATATAGAGGTAACACGATTGCGAGTAATATGACCAAAACGAAGAGAACGATGAGAACAGCATTTTTATTTTTTTCAATCTTACTATCTACCTTCTCAAAGATACTTAACTCAATTTTTTTCTTCAGATTATATACTTTTGTATGATCTGAACTCGGATTTTGTTTTATAAAAGGATTTCTCTGCAGATGTTGAAGTTCCTCTTGTCGAGCCTTCTCAGATAGTATGGCTTTCTCTTTGGCGCGTTGAATCTCAATTTTTTTATAATTATCTTCTAGTTCAGCATTGTACTCAGAGAGATGTTTTTCCAGATTTTCGACATTATTCAAGTCGAACAATGCTTTCAAGGGAACCCTGCAGCAGGGGCAATTCGCAACCGAATTCATAACAATTTTTCCACATCCGCAAATAACAAATCCATTTTCATGACAAGGCAAATAGTTATGCTGCTGTGTGGGGCTGATGTAACTTAAATCTCGGCTATACTGGCTTGCTAATTCTCCTAAAGAAGAAATTGGTAGTTGATCATATTTCGCTAACTCATATGCTTGCCTATATTTGTTTTCCCAGACTGTGTTG
>ERZ791906.200-NODE-200-length-88938-cov-9.262705_pt1 | contig 88938 bp, 72 predicted proteins | sample MGYA00510146_ERZ791906 | MGnify/ENA primary metagenome ERZ791906 (study PRJEB30046, sample SAMN00792096) | human gut metagenome | study: EMG produced TPA metagenomics assembly of the A metagenome-wide association study of gut microbiota in type 2... | reverse complement strand
TAATATGCCCTTATAGGGCTTTCTCAAACCACCCGTTTAACGGGTGGTTTTGATTGTTCTAACTTGCTAAGTTAAAAGAAGTTCAGCAGCTATATTTATGATAATCAGTTTCACACTACGACTCAAACAAAGTATAAAGCAATTGAAAATGTTTCGTACAAGAACTATACTGTAAAATGTTTTAAAAAGAAAACTGCGAAAATATCAGAATTTCTACGATTAATATATAGAAAGCAAATTTGCAATTTTATGATAAGGGGGGAATCAAATGGGCAACGATGCGGATCGCTACCGCCGTTACCTTGATGGCGATGACAATGGACTTATAGAAATCATTGAAATATACCATGAGGGGCTGACATTATACCTTAACAGTATTGTGAATAACATCTGCCTTGCAGAAGAGCTAATGCAGGATACTTTTTTGCGATTGGCTGTAAAAAAGCCTCGGTTCAATGGAAGGCAATATTTCAAAACGTGGCTGTATAGCATTGCAAAGCATTGTGCAATCGACTATATGCGAAAAAACTCTAAAATATCATATTTTCCAATAGATGAAGCTTTTCAAATGTCAGATGAAGAGGATATTGAGCGAAATTATTTGAGAGAAGAGCAAAAAATTGAACTGCATAAAGCGATAAAACAGCTAAAGCCGGATTATGCACAAGTATTATACTTGAAACATTTTGAGGATTTTGATACTGCTGAAATTGCAAGCATTATGAAAAAATCGAAAAAACAAGTGGGTGATTTATTATACCGAGCGAAAAACGCACTAAAAGCAGAACTTGAAAAGGAGGGCATCGTCTATGAAAAGCTCTAAGCAAATTGCGGAAACTGTGTTAAAAGAACGTGACAAGGCACAAGAAAAAAACAAGGCTCGGAATCGACACATAAAAAGAGTAAGTAGCTGTATGTCTGTCGCTTTTGTGTTTTTGGCTGTCGCATTGGGAACAAGGCATTTTGAATCATCACAGATAAAGACTCCCTCAATGATTGAAGATTCTTTCATTTATACAGAGCCGGCATTTTCTGCAAATGATGTCATTTTACATGAGGGAACCGATGCGGTTTCAGAGGAAGATCATGTTCAGCGAGAATTGTCGACAAAAGCTAGTACTGCGAAAGATCGTACCAATACTACTGTTGTAACGAAAGCAAATCAAACTGAGGAACCATCAACATTTACAGCGAATCATTATCAAACGCAATGCACATTGCAAACCAGCAGTTTAGCTGCATCAAATACAACCGCTCCTTCAAAAGAAGAAATTCGTGATGTTACAAATACAAAAGCGACAAAGGTGACAGATACTGCTGAGACGATTACCGTTCCGAAATGGGAGGAGCGTACCCTTAGCGAACGATTTATGGAATTTGCGTGGAATGGTATTACCTATGGCACAAGAGATTGTATCATTGACCGTAGTTCGATTGGCAGTAAGCTTGGATTGGTAACGATGACCGGAAAAGACATTTATCAAAATGAGGAGTACAGCATTCGTGCTGAGGTGTTCTGTATCAATGCAATCTCCGATCACTGTGCGGTAGCGATTCAGTTTGAGGGTTATAACAGCTATTATGTTTATACAAACCGAAATTATTGTCCGGGTACGCTTGGTGAATTGGTGGATGATCTTGACCTAAATCGTACACTTACTTTTGGCAGCCTTAAACTAGGTGAGAGTGAGACATCGACATCGGATTACGATGCTGCGATGATTATGAATCAAATCAACGCCTCACGAACCAGTAAAAATCTATCCAATAGCATACCAGGGACAAAATTGTTTCGTGTTTCAGTGAATGTTGAATTGCTTGGCATTCAGAATAAATATCTCGCTGTAACAAAAGAGGGGTATATTGAAACCAATCTCATGGAATGGTGCTTTACATTTTACATTGGAGCTGATAAGGCACAAGAAATCGCCGATGAATTTGACATGGAGCAGATAAAAGAAACAACAACAGAGTTTGAACCTATACAGGAGGAGATCTATGAAGAATAAGCGTTTGATTCAAACCATCATTGCCGTGTGCAGTTCGATATGGATTGGAACTTTTTCTATAACTGCAAATGCGTCAGAAGGATATGACATCAATAAAGATATATGGAAATTCCGGAATAGTTCACATTCATTTGGCGACACATATATGATTACCGAAAATGATGGTGCAGTATTGAAAAGCAACCTCTCAAACATTGACAGACGTCTGGCAAATGATCTGATCGGAAAAAACTTTCTTGGTTCTTGCTATGGAATGGCAGTCACCTCTATGCTCTCCAGTTACGATTTGATCGACTATCCTTCCTATACGGAGAATGCGGAAGATCTGGTCAGTATGTCCGGCGTATCAGAAGCAGATGACAAACCTTCTGATGAAATCCTATCCCTCATCAACTACTATGCCTGTTTGCAGTTTACAGAGGAAGTACGGCAGTATGTCGCTTACTCTATGTTGGAACAAACTGAAACAGACAGACTCCAGCAGATAATTACAAATGCTGAGGCAGGTATTCCGACGTTAGTGGGCTATTTTGGAAGTGTAAGTAATACAGAAGAGCGATATGGTCATGCAGTTGTGGCATACGATGTGGAATACGGTCCGTTTCAGGTGAATTATATAGAAGAAGTCGACCAAATGGCTATGATCAAAACAGCAAGTTATGACGGCAGAATTTCAGTATATGACTGCAATCATTATACAAACGAGAATTCGTATATCTATTTTAATTACGACGGTTCTTGGAGAGCAGATAAATGTGCATCGGAAAACGGCGGAAACATCAACATTGTGATATCGGATATTGGTCTCTTAAATAACAAAGGATTGCTGAAAGGCACAGAATCTTATGTTGATGATAGGAATTTCATGGCTTTGCTTACTGTGAAATCGTTGCAGTCAGATAAAACTGTTCAAAGAATCAAATTTGATAACGGCTCATGGTCAGAAGTTAGCAGTGCCAGTGGACAAATCAATGAGTTTTACACATTTCTCGGAGATACCCCTCAGATCAATTCTAATATGTATGTGCTAAAAGATGCCGACAGCGGCTATGTTGTGTCAACAAAGGAAATGGGTACAATTTCAGCTCAAATGAACTATCAGAATCGTCTGCTGACAGCTGATGTAAATGCAGGAAACCAAATCGTATTTGATCCGTCAGGGTATATTGAGGCAAAAGGAGAGAGTTCCCCTTTTACCCTTGAGCTGACATTGAATGATGGATACCATAGCGGCAATTGGTATGACTTGGTGGTTACAGGAACTGCGGATGATGTTTCCCTGATGCAGACGAATGCGGGATATGTTCTAAAATCGGATACCCTGTCAGAGTTTCAGGTCACTGCAAATGATGGTGAAAGGGTCAGGGAACGAAACTATGATCTTGCATCTCTCGGCTCTGTACTTATATTTGAAAATGACGACAAATCAATTGGATTAGCTGCCGATCTTGACCAGAACGGAACTTATGAAACGGTTTTACATGATTCTGCAAGTGGCGATGTGAATAACAACGGCGTGTTAAATATATCTGATATTGTGCTTTTCCAGAAATGGCTTCTTGCTGTACCGGATGTACGACTTTCAAATTGGGAATCGGCTGATATGAATAATGATAACCAGCTTAATGCGTTTGATTTGTGTTTGCTGAAGAAAACACTGCTGCTTATGAAAAATGCTGCACCGCCTGTTTTTGAGGAAGAGAAAGAAGTTCTCCACAAGGTGCTTCACATTGATGTAGATGAGAAATACGACAACATTGCTGCAGCTGCTTTGCAAGAAAGCTATTCTTCTGACACAAGTGAGATCGCCTGCGAATTGAAAAACCAAAATGTTGGCAAGGGATTCTACTACTTTCCCATTCCGTTTCTCGAAAAATATGAAGATGGAAATTGGATAGAAATATACAACGGAGATTCTGCTGCAAAGTATCAGTATGGCGATGGATATGCACTTTGCGGCTATGCAGATCATGTGGCAGATGATAAGGAATTTAGCACACAATTAAAAATAGAAACAAAAAATCTTTCTCCGGATCTCCATGCTGGTCACTATAGATTTAAGATTTATACAGCGAAAAGTATCGTGTATGCCGAGTTTGATGTGATAGACTCTGAGCAATAATGTGCAGATTGGCAGTGAGTGTTGGTTGGCTTGCTGAGAACCCCTTTCGGTTTTATAGGGCGAGAAAAATTAAAATTTACTTCTGACCGTAACTAAGTTAAACCCATTAGCATCGTAACCAAGTTAAATTGATTAAGTGAAAAGAACGAAAAAACTACGCAGTTTCAGACTTTTCCCATTATGAAAGGTTGCCAATAAGTGATTTTACCACTGTAAGCATCTGCGACTGCTACTAAGTATGCAAATTGTTGTTTATCTTATGGGCAGTCTAATGTTATCATTGGAATTCCAGATGGTGTAGAAGGTGCTTGGTCTGGGGTCTGGGTACTCACAGACCCTGAGAATGATGGCTGGTCTTGTTTTAGCTAATTTATATCACAGATACCTAGCACTCCGATATGTCAGATGAGAATAGTAGTAGATAGATAAAATAGTTCTCCGATATGGAGGGCTATTTTTCTGACAATGCTTTGTGTCGTTTTGCAGATGGTCGTGCAAGAGGAATGTTCAGCTTCTATGGTGCCAACCGCATCGGCAGATTTGCAGAACGGCTGATTCAGCTGCAAAACCTGCCGCAGAATCATCTGGACGACTTAGCGGAGCTAAAGGAATAGATCAGGACAGGTGAATTTGATGCCATAAAGGAAAATTATGATGACGTTCCGGATGTGCTTTCCCAGCTCATCCGCACAGCATTTATTCCGCCGGAAGGAAAGAAATACGTGGTCGCAGACTTCTCCGCTATAGAAGCACGAGTTCTTGCATGGCTGGCAGATGAGAAGTGGCAAATGCAGGCATTTGCCAGCGGTGAGGATATCTACTGTGCATCAGCGTCGAAAATGTTCGGTGTCCCAGTGGAGAAAAACGGTACAAACGGACATCTGCGGCAAAAGGGAAAAATAGCAGAGTTAGCCTGCGGTTACGGCGGTTCCATTGGTGCGATCAAGGCAATGGGCGGCACGGAATTAAAGCTTTCGGATGATGATCTGTTCAAACTGGTAGACGATTGGAGAAGCTCTTCACCCAACATTGTAAAGTTCTGGGGTGATGTACAGCGTGCAGCAGAAAAGGTCATCACAGACCATTGTAGCATGACCTGCGGCAAGTTACGTTTCTCATATGAATCCGGTATCTTCTTTATCGAATTACCTTCCAGACGCCGGCTTGCCTACGTAAGACCAAAGGTTGAGAAAGATGACAACGGCAAGAATATCATCACTTACGTGGGCATAGACAACAGCCACAAGTGGAATCGATTAAAGACCTACGGAGCAAAACTTGTGGAGAACATCACACAGGGTGTGGCAAGAGACCTGCTCCTATATGCGATGCAGAACATGCAGGACATGGAGATCGTTGGTCATGTGCATGATGAAGTTATCATAGAATGTACGCCGGATGTTTCTGTGGAACAGGTTTGTGAGTTGATGGGACAAACGCCGGAATGGGCAGAAGGTCTGCTTTTGCGTGCGGATGGATACGAGTGTGTGTTTTATATGAAGCAGTGAAATAAAGACTGCTCTACAACGGGAAAGCCTTGCAGAAATGCAAGGCTTTTCTTGTATTGTAAGAATAGTTACAATGTTGATACTTGCGTCCTGTTAAATCGCATATATTCTTCTTCTTTTTTAGAAAAATATTATATAAGATATTGAAAACGGCTGAGACTTGTGATATAATTATATTATAAGATATTATAATTGTGTTTAGTTAAATGAAAAAGAGCTAATTGTGCTTAGAATGTGATCTGCAAGCACATTAGAAAGAATGGTGAAGTACTGATAATTTAGTCTTTTATTGTTAAAACTCAAAAACAATTATGGAAAGGATGATAAACATGCGTTTGAAAAAGATTTTATCTTTAGTGACAGCTATTTCCACAATGCTTGTTACAAGCAATTATCAGATTGCTTTTGCAGAGTCGGATTTCACTTCCGAGTCTAAAATTTCAGAAGAATTAGTTGTGCATACCGATGTTTCTGCAACATCAGTCGTGCTGGTATACCAGGCAATGTCCCGGGCAGACTATTTGGAAATGTACAACGACTGTTACGATGCGGCAAAAACCGAAGCATTGGAAAATACAGACGGGTCGAGCGCTGCCTTCGAAGAAATATTCGAGAAAATGCTGGCAGATCACGTCGGGACATACGCATTGCAAGCACTGGCGGATTTGAACTTGGAAAAAGAGAATTGTACGTTTGACTCTGTCTATCCCGTTGTGCAGTGCAGTTTGACAGAGGAGCAGCTCCAGGCGGCAGAAAGCATGGCATCTGTAGCAAGGGTGATCCCTTTGGATGCGTGGACAACGCCGGAGGATGCCGGTGTCCAGCCTTTCGATTACATTGCACAAAGTGTTCCCTCTTCCGTTATTTCAGATAAGCTGATGGCTCAGATCAATGCCGGAAAACAAGCAATTGAAGTGACAATGCTTTACAAGGATATTGACCTTTCCGATATCATTGAAGAAGTTCGTCAAAAGGGAGAGGCATATGAGAACTCTTTGGATTCAAACATTTATACGCCGGATGAAATCAACGAAATGACTGGTGCCTATAAAGAAAAGTTAAATGCAGAGTTGGTGGCTGCCGCTACAGCTGCACGGCAAAAAGAAATTTGTGATTCTCTGGGAATCGCAGTGGAGGACGTTACTTTTGTTGGAATCACCAGAATGATATGCACATTAACGCCGGAACAAATCCATAAGGCGGCAGAAAGCGATTGGCTCTACAAAGGCATCACACTGCGGGAGGAATTCGTTTCCTCGGACGACCTTGGGCTTGTCACAACAGCACCGGCAGATGAAATCACAACAACAGAAACCTCTGCTGTGACTACTGCTTCCTCCACCGAAAAGCCAACTGTAACCACAACAGAAACTTTCCTCACAGAGGAATCGGTTACAACTACGGAAACAACTGTTACGATCACCACAACTACTACAGCAGAAACAACTGCAACAGAAACCACCACAACCACTACAGAGACAGCAGTTTCTTCTGGTAATATTGAATTTCATGTGGTCAGCGGACATGGCTGGGATACGGATTATTGCAATGAGTCTCCAGCAGTCTATCGGGACGCAGAAAATTTGCCGCAGTCTTTTATCAGCGATGAGGACTACGCAAAATATGATACAGCATTTTTTGAGAATCACGCACTCATTTATCTGAAACTTGCGGAACCAAGCGGTTCCATTACAGAAACTGTGAAATCCGTGACAGTGGATGAAAGCGGCACATGGCACATTACAGTGGAAAGCCGCATTCCAGATAATCAGACAGCGGATATGATGGCATGGGCACATTATATTGCAGTTCCCAGCACGTTGCCGGATGATGCGAAAATTATTGTAGACCGTGTAAAAACAGATGCAGACGGCAATCAACTCCCTCAGACAGGATACTCCAATTTCTACAAAACAATAGTAGAATTGGCAGCACTGATGGTAGCCGGCGGCGTGACACTTGTTGTCAAATACAAAAAAGAAAGCAAATAATCAAAAATTGTAAGCGTGCCATTTGCAAAAACGGCACGCTTACTTGTCGTGAGGATTACTATGAGGAAAAAGATAGTCAGGATCACTGGTATCATTATGATCCTTTTGGGTGCAGCGGTATTGGCTTTGTTCGCATACAAAAAAATAAGCAGAGAGTTATATCTCAGAAAATTGTTGGATGAGAACATTGTGTTTGAAATACCACGTTTGAACATCCGGGTTCCGGTTCTGGAAGGTACGGATTCCAAGGCACTCCAAGTATCTGCTGGGCATTTTCCAGGCACCGGTGCTCTCGGTGAGGGCAACTATTGCATAGCAGGGCATAACAGTACTATATATGCGGAGATATTCAACGATCTCGATCAAATCCAGATCGGCGATGAAATGTATTTGATCGACAACGACGAAAACCGCACTCGGTATACTTACATCGTGACAGAATACCAGATCGTTGATCCTTCTTCTGTTGAGGTGCTGGAGGATTACGGAGATAATCGTCTGACAGTCATATCCTGTACAGATGACGGAGAAAATCGGCAGGTGGTTACTGGGATTTTGGAATGATATACCTACAAAATTAAATGAAAACAGCAGAGCGCTATATCTCAATAATAGAACTCTGCTGTTTTGATTGTTTTAACAGGAATAGAAAATTAATGTTGTAAGGATTGGATTTGTGACTAGCTGAAATCTCTTGAATGAAGGTCTTTTAGCAATTGTACAAGCTTTTCTATTTCTTTAATAGATGAACTTTTGAAAGCTAAGTCCACAATAAGTGACAATAACTTTGTAAAGAACACCAAAATTGTAAGTAGAAACGATATAACAAAAGCAATTAGAAATATTTCGCTCAATTTTGCATTGCTGGAAATGGCACCTGCAACAAAAGAGATAATTGGGAAAAGAAATGTTTTCCCTAAATCAAGCAATCTTGCATTGGTGCTTTTGTATTTTTCTACGATTAGCTCACCAGATTCAATCAAATATTGGATTTTCTCTGATGAATACCAGTTTTTGTGATTGTACTTTAATTCTATCAAGAGCTTTTTGATAATATCAAGGCGCTTGTTGTATTCTTTAAACTTTAATTGGTATTTTTTTATGCTTTGTTTCTCCCATAATACACCGTCAATGTATAATGCAATTAGGAAAAGAAAAGCGATAATTACAAGCGCCGTATTATTCTTTGAACAATATAAAAGAAGAAGAATTATTGATATGGATGTTGCAATGATCGCAATAATTAAGTATACCCAGTCAATTTTTCTTTTTATTTGTAACTTTGATTCGGCAATATACGCTTCCAATAAAATATTTATCATAAAATCTCACCTTTCTTTGAAAACAATCTTACGCAATACCATATCTTCGCATTATACCCCATTTTTCAAACAAATGCAATCTATTTTCTCAAAATAAGCGTAAATTTTCTTAACAGGTGAAATCAACAGCAGGGGGACACCTTTTTCAGATCGTGTAAAGTGCAAACACACATCACGTGTTCCCCAAACCCACCATCACTCAAAAAATGCACAAACCCCCAACAGAAACAGTGCAAAAAATTCGGCGTAATCTTTTACCTGTTCACGAAATAAAGCTTGACACATCCAAATCAGTCCACTATAATAAATAAGGTATTCTATGTGATGTCAAACAGCCGCCCGACGGACGCAGGGGCGGCTGTTTTCATGGACGGTTTTCGAGAAAGGTTTTGGAACTGTCTGAAAAGAATAGGAGGAATGAAACACATGGGGAGTATCAACAAACAGCATATGACGATTCACTGGAAACACATTGTCAAGGACGATGACAGTGTGCCATCAACCGAGGCGACCTTAAAAGAAAAGGCGACGCTGGTGGGTCGTGTGGGACTGATGATGCTGTCTGTCGGAACAGGGGCATGGCGTGTCCGCAATTCGATGAATGAGGTTGCCCGGACACTGGGAATCTCGTGTACCGCAGATATCGGTCTACTGTCCATTGAGTATACCTGCTATGAGGAGAACGGAACATATACTCATTCGATCTCGCTGCCCACCACAGGCGTAAATACGGATAAACTGACAGAACTGGAACAGTTCATGCGAGAGTTCCCGGAAAAGGCAGCGCATTTTTCCGTCAAGCAGATTCACCTGGTGCTGGATGAGATCCAGAAAAAACCGGCGAACTATAAGGCATGGAATCTGGGACTTGCAGCGGCAATTGCCTGCTGTGCATTTACATTTCTGCTGGGCGGCGGCCCCATGGAAATGATCTGTGCTTTCTTTGGCGCAGGCATGGGCAACTTTGTGCGTAAGCTGATGCTGCAAAAGAAAATTTCCCTGCTTGGAAATGTGGCAGTCAGCGTTGCCGCATCCTGTGTGACCTATGTGCTGACCATTCTGCTGGCGCAGGCAATCTTTGGCGTATCTGAGGTACACCAGGCAGGCTACATTTGTGCGATGCTGTTTGTCATCCCTGGTTTCCCGTTGATTACCGGCGGTATCGACCTGGCAAAGCTGGACATTCGTTCCGGTCTGGAGCGTATCACCTATGCACTGCTGATTATTCTGACCGCAACGATGACCGGATGGGTCACAGCGCTTGTCTGTCGCTTTCAGCCGGCAGATTTCCCGGCACTGGAAATTGACACGGGCATGATGATCATTCTGCGTATCATCACCAGCTTCTTTGGCGTATACGGATTCTCGCTGATGTTCAACAGCCCCCGAAAGATGGCAATAACAGCCGGCTTGATCGGAATGTTCTCCAATACGCTCCGGCTGGAACTGATCGACCTGGCAAATTTCCCGGTAGGCGTTGCCGCATTTATCGGTGCATTTTTCACCGGCTGTGTTGCCTCCGTTGTCAAGAAAAAGATCGGTTATCCGAGAATTTCTCTGACTGTTCCGGCAATCGTTATCATGGTTCCCGGACTGTTCATGTATCGTGGCATTTACTACATCGGTTTGAACAACATTGAAGATGGTGCGCTCTGGCTGACAAAGGCAATCCTGATTGTAATGGCACTTCCCATGGGACTGGTTGCCGCAAGACTCTGCACCGACAAGAATTTCCGTCACTGTACCTAATATATCAGCAAAAATAGAACGAAAAACGGACACAGCTCCTGGTTAAGCTGTGTCCGTTTTTTGTAGAGTTGGTGTTGTTTTAGAGCGTGTGCAGCAGAAATGCTGCGTGCTGCCGCAGCTGCTCCTGGGTGTGGATAAATTTGTTTCGTTCGTGCAGCCGCAGCTGGACTGCCACCGGCAGGGAAAGCAGGAACTGCCGGGAAGAGCTGCTTTGCCGCAGGAGCGACTGTAAATTGGGAAATGCCACAAGAATCACCTCATATACAGTATATGCAGAAGGGAATTCCGATATGCGCAGCTGCGGAACGCTTTAAGAGAAGAATACCGTCCGAACAACGGCGAATGCCAGGATAGCGAGTCCGGCAATTAAGCCGATAGTATTGATCTTTTTCGATTCGGCATCTTTTTCACCCTTTACCAGATAAAAGCCTGCGCCTCCGGCAATCAGTGCGCCGATGAGTATTCCAACTATGTTAAAAATCATGATTTTTTCCTCCATTTCAAAAGCAGTGCGGAATTCAGAATGACAAGAACAGAACCGGCGTTATGTACCAGAGCGCCGGAGACAGGACCGAGAACGCCTGTGATCGCAAGAATAATGGCGAGAAAGTTCAGTCCCATGGAAAAACTGAGGTTGCACTTGATGGTGCGCATCATCCGCTTTGACAGACGGAACAGGTGCGGCAGTTCCTTGACCTCATCGTCAACCAATGCAATATCTGCGGCATCGATGGCGATGTCACTTCCCACACCGCCCATTGCAATGCCGACGTGAGCCGTTTTCAGCGCCGGGGCATCGTTGATGCCGTCGCCGATCATGCAGACCGGCTGCTGCTGTTCCTGGGCAGTGCGGATGAATTGCAGCTTATCCTCCGGCAGACAGCCAGAACGCACCTGTGTGATGCCCAGCTGTCCGGCAATCGCCTGTGCAGCGTTGGCGTTGTCGCCGGTCAAAAGAACCGGCGTAGTGTTCTGTTCCGATAATGCGTGAATCATAGAACGGCTTTCCGGGCGGATGGTATCGGACAGCACCAGAAATCCCTGACAAGACTGGTCAGCCAGCCAGATCACCGTGCAGCCCTGTTCCAGATAGCTTTTTGCAGCATCTGCCGCAGTGTCCGGGACAGTGATCTTGTGGTCTGCCAACAGCTTTTCGTTTCCGGCAAGCACCGTTTTTCCGGCTTGTTCCACCAGAACGCCCTTGCCGATCTGCATGGCGAACTTGTCCGGCTTTGGAATTGCCGTCCCGTATTTTTTCTGATAGCTTGCAGTTACCGCTTTTCCCAGAGGGTGTTCCGAGAAAATTTCTGCGGTCGCTGCCATTTGGAACAGTTCCGGTTCACTCAACTCGCCGCAGCAATCCACATGAATGACCTTTGGCGTGCCGTAGGTCAGCGTTCCCGTTTTGTCGAATGCAATGGTATTCACCTTGGCGAGACGTTCCAGCGCATCGCCCTCACGCACCAAAAAACCGTGCTTGGTGGCGTTGCCGATGGCAGCCATAATGGCAGTCGGTGTGGCAAGTACCAGAGCGCAGGGACAGAATACAACCAGAATGGTAACTGCACGAATTAGATCCTTGGTGATGAATCCGATCAGAATGGATGCAGTCAACGCTGTAACGACGATCCACGTTGCCCAGCGGTCCGCCAGCCCCACGATCTTTGCCTTTCCGGCATCTGCGGACTGCACCAGACGGATCATTCGCTGGATGGAACTGTCTGCGCCGACTTTAGTGGCTTTCATATCGAATGCGCCGAACTGATTGACAGTGCCGCTTGCCACATCGTCTCCCGGTTTTTTGTCCACCGGCAGGGATTTACCGGTCATGACTGCCTGATTGACAGCAGTTTCGCCGGAGAGGATCACGCCGTCTACCGGAATTGTCTCGCCGGGCAGTACCCGAAGAATGTCGCCGGTCTGCACTTCCTCTGCCGGGATGATCTCCTCACCGCCGTTCTGGATGCGTCTTGCTGTCTGCGGTGTCAGATGCACCAGCTTTTCAATGCCGGCACGGGCTTTTGCCAACGTCAGATCTTCCAGCAGTGCGCCCAGCTGCATGATAAACGCCACTTCGCCGGCAGCGAAATTCTCATGCAGACACACCGAAGAGATCAGCGCGATGGAGACCAGCACGTCAGCTTTGATATCGAACCGGGTGACCAGTCCGATAACCGCCTCCAGCACGATGGGAACGCCGCACAATATAATGGCGATCCATGCCGGAGAAAAGGGGAGCGGTACATCGAACAACGAACAGAGCAGGGCGATGCCGGAGATCACAAGCAAAGCGATGTCCTTTTTCGTACCGCCCAGTTCCAGGAGCGATTCCAGCTTTTCCATACATTTTTTCATAGCAGATGCCTTCTTTCTATACCGTATGGGGTATATGTATAGTATACGCTATGGGGTATAGGCTTGTCAAGCACAAAAGAAAAAGCAGTCTGATTTTCGTCAGACTGCTTTAGAATTGCTTTGAAATGTTGAAAAAAGAATGCGATCAGCCCATATTCGAGAAACGCTCTACTGCTTTGGTGAAGTTTTCAATGGTTTTGTCCGCATCACCGTGTTCGATACCGTCCCGGACACAGTGCTTGATGTGTCCCTCCAGAACAACCTTTCCGCAGCCGTGCAGGGCGGATTTTGCGGCATTGATCTGCGACAAAATATCTTCGCAGGGGACATCCTCGTCGATCATGCGGTCAATTGCCTGTACTTGTCCGATAATTTTTTTCAGTCTGCGGTGCAGATTGTCAGCGTCCATACATTGTTTCATGCCATATTACCTCCTGCTGCTGTGCTGTGATTTTGATTGCTTTTATTGTAATATAAAATCTGCTGTTTGTCAAGCCGGTGGCTGTGTATGTCACGCAATTCTTATTGCAAATTCTCAAAATGCGACTGAAACAGAAGAAACTTGTTGTTGATGTTGCGGTTAGTTGTCTATAAATTCAAAACAGTTAGTTCGCCTGAACTATCCAATGTTCATACATTATACACAGACGTCACAAAAAAGCAGTTGGTTTTTCTTACAAAATGTTTCCTGCAAACCCGTTGACAATTGTTAATTCTGGGTGTATACTAGGTTTATAGTCTGAAAAGCACAAAACTGCTGTTTCAGATGCGAAAAGCCGGCAAGCTCCAATGGCTTGCAGCGGCAAATATTAAAATGAAAAAGGAGTCTTTACTATGTTGAAATGCTTTAAGAATGAGAAACTGTGGTATGCTGTCGGCGGTGCTGCTGCGATGGTAATCGGCAAGAAGATCATAACTGCAAAGAAGACCCGCGAACTGGCTGTATCTGGTCTGGCAAAGGGCATGAAGCTGCAGAACGATGCAAAGGCTACATTCCAGAATATGAAGGACGAGGCACAGGATATCTGCTGCGATGCAAAGGAAAAGGCAGGCATCGACAACGAAGTTGACGAAGAAGTGGATGCGTAATGAAATTTCAGATCGTCTACGATAAGCCGGGGCGAATCCGCTTTCGCTGCGGCGCATATGCCTTCGATAAGGAACTGGAAACCGCTGTGCAGAAACAGATGCTGGAACATCCGGCAGTCAGGAAAGCAGAGGCTCATGCCGAAAACGGCGGTATTCTGGTCTATTATGAAGAAGGCGCAAGAAATAAGGTGATCCGTGCAGTTTCTGCACTGGATACCAGAATGCTCATTCCGCTTGGACCGGAGGAAAGTTCGGAGCGAATCGACTCGGACTTCAAAACCGATCTGGTCAAGCTGGTCGCAAAGCGCTACATCCAAAATGCAATCTTGCCTGCCCCCATTGCCAATGCGGTTATTCTCTGGAAGGGACTGCGCTATGCGTGGCGTGCCGTCAAGACACTGCTGAATGGACAGCTGAATGTGGATGTGCTGGACGGTGCATCTGTCAGCGCCTGCCTGCTGCAGCGGAACTTCAAGACTGCCGGAACCATCATGTTCATGCTGTCGATCTCTTCGCTGTTGGAGGATTACACCAGAGCAAAGACAAAGGCAGCGTTAACGGATAGCTTGGCGATCAAGACCGATAAGGTATGGCTGGTACAGGACGACACCGATGTGCTGATTCCTATGGCGGATCTCCAGGTCGGCGATGTGATTCGTGTCCGTACCGGCAGCGTAATTCCGGTGGATGGTACTGTTGTCTCCGGCGAGGCGAATATCAACGAGGCGTCTATGACAGGCGAACCGCTCAGTGTTCGTAAGGCAGAGGGTTCTACTGTTTTCGCCGGTACGGTTGTGGATGAGGGTATGATTGCAGTGCAGGTCGATGCACTCAGCGGCAACACCAAGATTCAGAAGATCATCCAGCTGATCGACAATTCGGAAAACCTCAAGGCAGGTGTCCAGAGCCGTGCAGAAAACCTGGCAGATCGTATTGTGCCGTTTAGTTTCCTGGGCTTTGGTCTGACACTGCTGCTGACCCGCAACATCACAAAGGCTGTCTCCATTTTGATGGTGGATTATTCCTGTGCCATCAAGCTGTCTACGCCGATTTCCGTGATTTCTGCGATCCGTGAGGCGGCAGACCATGATATCACCGTTAAAGGCGGAAAATATCTGGAGGCTTTTGCTGAGGCAGACAGCATTGTCTTTGACAAGACCGGTACGCTCACCAATGCAGAACCGGTGCTGGAGCGTGTGATCTCGTTCAGCCATTATTCGGAGGACGAGATCTTGAAGATTGCTGCCTGCATCGAGGAGCATTTTCCGCACAGCGTGGCCCGCGCCATTGTAAAGGGTGCGGCAGAGCGGAACCTCAATCACCAGGAAGAACACGCAGAAGTGGAATATATCGTGGCGCATGGTATTGCGACCACACTCCACGGAAAGCGTGCTGTGATCGGCAGCCATCACTTTGTTTCGGATGATGAACACGTTGTGGTCACACCGGAACAGCAGGCGGAAATTGAAGAAAAATCCGGCGGCTGCTCTGTGGTGTATCTGGCAATCGGCGGCGAACTTTCCGGCGTGCTGTGCATTTCAGACCCGCCGAGAAAAGAGGCAAAGCAGGCAATCCAGCTGCTGAAACGGGCTGGGATTTCCAATATTGTCATGCTGACCGGCGACAGCCAGAAGGCGGCAGAGGTGACCGCAGAGAAACTGGGCATCACCCAGTGCTTTGCACAGGTTCTCCCGGAGGACAAGCACCGCTATGTCGAACAGCTGAAAGCAGACGGTCACCGTGTTATCATGGTGGGCGACGGCATCAACGATGCTCCTGCACTGGCGGCGGCAAATGTTTCCGTAGCCATGAGCGATGCCTCGGATATTGCGAGAGAGGCAGCAGATATCACGCTCCGTGGCGCAGATCTGACAGAACTGGCAACGCTCCGTACACTGAGCGAAAAGCTGATGGCACGGATTCACCGGAACTATCGGTTTATCATCGCCTTTAACTCGTCCCTGCTGCTGCTGGGCTTGTTTGGCGTGATTGCTCCGACAACGTCAGCATTCCTGCACAATGCCTCTACTATGGCAATTTGTGCAAAAAGCATGACGCCTGTTCTGAAAAAGCCTTCGGACAACAAGGAAAATGAAACAGAAGAGGAAACGGCATAAACGTCGTATCCTTTGTGCAAAACGGTTTGTGAATGTGTATCACAAACCGTTTTTTTATGCCATTTTTTCGGGGTTAACGGAATGTTCGAAAGATTGTACACAGATTTTTTCTTGATTTTTTCTCCTGGTTATGCTAGACTAATTAGAGAAAACTAACTAGTCACAGGAGGTTGAAATTTCATGAAATTTCGGGGAAATCCCAAGAAATATCTTCCGGCGCTGGGCTTTTTGCCTACGGCAGTCCTGGCGGTATGTATTGCTGTTTCGCTGGGTGATTACACAGCACCGGTTCTGTCGCTGGATGCAGTAGGTGAGAGCGCAGAGAAATCAACGGAAACCAGTACAACGGAAAAGCGCAGGGAGCGGAAAACTGCCGCTGTTACCACAAAAGCGCCTGCGCCGGCGGTAGAGAAACTGTCGGAGTCCGGCACTTATAAAGACGGAACATATACCGGAACAGGAACAGGCTTTTCCGGTACTATCACAGTGCAGGTTGTGATCGAGGACGGCAAGATCAAGGACATTACAATCCTCAGTGCCACAGACGATTCGCCCTATCTGCAAAACGCCTCGGCGCTGCTGAAACAGATCGTTGCACTGCAAAGCACCAATGTCGATATCGTTTCCGGCGCAACCTACAGCTCCGTGGGACTGATCTCGGCAGTACGGGATGCACTGCAAAAGGCCGGCGGCAGCAGCGCATCTGACAGTGCTTTGCCTACACTGGCGGCGGCAAAAAGCCAGAGCAATGAAGAGCCGCCGACTGTAGAGACCGTGGAAGAGCCTGCGGCATACCGGGACGGCGTTTACACCGGAACAGGAACCGGATTTGGCGGCGAGATGACTGTGCAGGTCACTGTATCGGGCGGCAGGATCACAGATATCCAGATTCTCTCTTCCAAGGATGACAGCCCTTATCTGCAAAATGCCTCAGCGCTGCTGCAAAACATCATTGCGGCGCAAAGCACCAATGTGGATGCAGTTTCCGGTGCAACCTTTAGTTCTGCCGGATTGATCGAGGCGGTGCGGAATGCGCTGGCAAATGCGGCAACAGGCAGCGCAGAGACTACGCCGGCTGCTGTAACCGAAAAGAAACCGGAACAGACCACTGCTCCGGCAAAACCGGGGAAAAAAGGCGCATTTCCGTATCCGGACGGGGTATACACCGGCAGCGGCGAGGGCTACGGCGGCATCACCAAAATCGAACTTACGCTGAAAGACGGCACGATCGAAAAGATTCATGTGGTATCCAACGAGGATGACGAATCCTTCTTCAAACGTGCGGAAACACTGATTTCCCTGGTGATCCAGCGGCAGTCCACCGATGTGGATGTAGTATCCGGTGCGACATTCAGCTCAGAGGGCATTCTGGAGGCAATCAACGAGGCGTTGGATGCTGCCAAAAATGCGGCACAGCCTGCGGTGACTACTACAACAACTGTCACTACCATTGCACCGCCGGAAAATACCACAGCTGCACCCGTCACCGGAACGACCAGCACGGAGACAACAACAGAGCCGATCGAGAAGATTTACGATGACGGCACTTATGTGGGAACAGCGGACTGTTACCCGGATGAGGACGAGGACTTTGTAGAATATGTGCTGTCCGTCAAGGTGAAGATCGAGAACGACCAGATCGTCAGCATTTCAGATGCCAGCGGTGCAGGGGATTCCTACGATAAGCTGAACGACCGCTATATTTCCCGTGCGGCAAAAGGTACCGGCAAAATCACAGGTACCATTGCACAGATTCTGGAAAAGCAGCATACAGACGGCATTGACGCTGTTTCCGGTGCAACCTGTTCGTCAGACGCAATTGTCCGTGCCGTGGATGATGCACTGGCACAGGCACGGAAAGGAGCGTGATCGGCGGTGCATACATTTGCAGTAAAGGCACTTAACGTGGTGCTGGTGATCTCGCTGGTATCTGCGTATCATGCCGTTGTCAGTGACCGCAAAGCAGACGAGGCGGCCGCCAAAAAGCAGCTTGCGGAACAGCAGGCGGCGATGCAGGAGAGCGAGACAGAAACGGAGTCGCCCTATGCAGACGGTGTTTACACCGGAGAGGCGAAAGGCTTCGGCGGTCCGGTAAAGATGGAAGTTACCATTGCAGACGGTCAGATCACGGACTGTACAGTGGTTTCCGCCGAAAAGGAAGATGCGGCATACTTTGAGGCTGCACAGGGTGTCATTGATGAGATCCTGGAAATGCAGTCTACCGATGTAGACGTAGTCAGCGGCGCAACCTTTAGTTCAAACGGCATTCTCGGCGCAGTCGAGGATGCTCTGGGAAAGGCGGCGCAGCATGAATAAAAAATACTTTACCCCGAAAAAAATCCATGCCTACCTGCGGGCAGCCATACAGCTGGTTTTCTTCCTGTTTCTGCCCTCAGCATTTACCACCGCTTTTTCCGGCATCAAGTCGGTTCTGACGCAGATCGGCGCAGGAAATCCCATTGCATGGAGTTCGTTTCTGACAGTGCTGCTGGCGCTGTGTGCCTATACGATTGTGTTTGGACGTTTTTTCTGCGGCTATGCCTGTGCGTTCGGAACGCTGGGGGATGCGGTGCATAGCTTGTATCTGTTCCTCTGTAAAAAGTGCAAAAAGAAACCGCTCCTGCTGAAAAAGAGCTGGAAAAAGCCGCTTTCCTATTTGAAATACGCAGTCCTGCTTGCAGTGGTTCTGCTGTGCTTTCTGGGCGTTTACGGAGATCTTACAGGCTGGAGTCCCTGGGATGTGTTCTCCATGCTGCGCTCCGGAAACTTCAAAGTGGGCGCATATTGGCTGGGCTGCATTCTGCTGGTGCTGATCCTGGTGGGAATGGTATTCTGTGAGCGTTTCTTCTGCCGTTTCCTGTGTCCTATGGGTGCTGTTTTCTCCCTGCTGCCCATTCTGCCGTTTTTCTCGGTGCGGCGCAAAAGGGAAAAATGCGCCAAAGGCTGTACTGCCTGTGAAAAGGTATGCCCGTCGGATCTGTCCCTGCCGGAGGACGGCAGCTGGAATGTAAGCGGCGACTGTTTCCAGTGTCAGAAGTGCCTGGAGATCTGTCCGAAGAAAAATGCGAAGAGCAGCATCCGGAACTTCCGTGGCAACGAGATCTGGTTCACCCTGCTGCGTGCAGTTGTCCTGGCTGCGGTATTGATCCTGGCAGGAATCTAAAAGAACGAAACATATTATAAGAAAATCCCCTGCACCGCTCCGTAAAAAGAGCAGTGCAGGGGATTTTTTTGCCGGTGTCAAGGGATGCCTTTCAGAATTGCACACGATTCCTTGCACCCATAGTTTCAAACAGTGAAAAAGCATATCAACCACAGAAAACCCCGGACATTACTGCCCGGGGTTTTCTGCATTTATGGTTCAGAGGATTATCGAAATTTGCTTACTTGATGATATCTTCCCAGGTCACGTCATTGCCTGCGCCTCTGTTTGCGATGTAGTACATCTCATAGAACAGGTCGGTGGAGTCAACCTTGCCGTTTCCGTCTACGTCTGTTGCAGCGATCATTCTTTTGTTTTCAGCAGCATCTTCGCTCAGTGCGAAGTCCTTGTTGCCGGCAGAAATGTTTGCGCAGTACAGCATGATGTAGAACATATCGGTGGAGTCAACCTTGCCGTTCAGGTCAATGTCGCCTCTGTTGTCTGCTATGGCAATGGTAATCTCGAAGGTCAGCGGTGTGGTGTAACCGGTTGCCTCTACGGTCAGCTTGTATGTGCCAGACTTTGCAAAGACAGCGCCGTCACGTGTTTCAGCAGCGGTGTTGATCTCACCAGTGGTGGGGTCAATGATCTTCACGCCACGCTTGCCGGTTGCAGCATATTCCTGGTCGCCGATGGTTACCTTAGAAATGTTCTTCAGATAAGCTGCAAGCTCTTCTTCCGTGACATCCTTTGCAGCAACAACTGCGTTCTTGTCCTTGTCATAAGCTGCCGGCATTGCATCGGTGGTCAGAATTACACTGGCAGAAACCGGTGCATATACGCCTGTGCTGTCCGATACGGTAATGGTGTAGCTGCCCGGCTGTGCGCTTGCTGCATCGTAGCTCAGCTTGCCGTCTGCATAAGCTGCATCGGTCAGTGCATCAGCGGATACAACTGCCTCAAAGTCCTCCGGCAGATCGGTCAGTGTTACCGGAATTTCGCCGGCGGTCACTGCAACACTCTCTGCGGCAACCGTACCAGTGTGCTTTTTCGGCAGGTACAGACCATCTGCCAGATGTACGCTGTATTCGCCATTGCTGGTCAGATAGCTGATCTCTACAATGGTATCACCAGAGGTTGCAGTATACGGAGCAGACCGCAGGCTGTTTCCGTGTGCTTCTGTAGTCTTGAAGCCGGCGGACCATGCCAGCTCGGTGCCGCCCTTCCAGATGTTTTCCAGCTGGAGCATACCATAGTTGCCGGTCTTTGTCTTGACGATCACGCCGTAAACCAGATTGCCTTCTCCCAGATCCAGACCGTCCATGTTCAGTTGGTAGTCACCGTACTTGCTGTCGGTTTTGAGTGTCGGTGTTACGTTGGTCAGGTCAACTTCCGGTTCTGCAGTAATGGTTGCGGACAGGGTGCCGTCTGCAAACAGCTGCTTGTATGCTGCCGGAATTGTTTCCTGGTCTTCGTTCGGGGTAAAGGTGCTGAACAGGCTGCCCAGAACGCCGGATGTGCTGCCGTCCTTTGCGTCAGCAGTCAGCTGATCGTACAGACTCTGCTCAATGGCAACTTCTACGCCGGAAACACCCAGGATCTTACCGCCGCCGTTTTCGTCCGGCTCAGAAACATATGTGGTGTCTGCAAACATGCTGTTCCATTTTTTTTCTGTTGCAGAAGTGACTGCGTCATAGTTTCCCTCTGCGCGCATACCAGCATCTCCGGCAAGGTCAGCGTCATAAGAAACCTTGCCGTCAGTGGTGTCGGTCTTGTTGCCCAGTTCGCCATAATAATAGTCCGCATACGGGATATTCATGGTACCGTATACATATTTTTCCGGCTCATTGTCTACTGTGAATGTGAAGTCCTGATATCCGGTAGCGTAGATGGTAACATCCCATCTGCCGTAGCCGTCTGTGCCTTCCGGCAGCTGGCAGCGGTCGCTCTTGGTCAGACCCAGCTGGATGCCCATTGCCTTGTGCATCCAGTTGTCTGCGGCAAACTTGGTGCCGTAGGTAGCCAGAACAGTATCACCGTCACCATAGTAATCCCAGCGAACGGCATACATATGCGCACCCAGGTCGCCGTAATCACCGTTGATGTCTACACGGATGAAATCACCGTAGCCGGAATCGTGCTGTACTTCGCCGATCTCAACCGCACTGGTGTCTACCACCTTGCCGTCAGCAGTTGCAGCTGTTTCACGCTTGGAGAACTGGAATGTGCCGTCCTCCTGCTTTTCTGCGGTCTTGATGCCGGATGTGTTGGCGTCAACCTTCACAGTCTCATCAATGTTGACAAGATTGCCCTCAGAGTAGCCGCCGGTGAGTTCTGTGCCGTTTTCGTAAACGGTATAAGCTTTCTTGAAGTCCTCGTAATCCGCTGCCGGAACAGCAACCGGAACATACTTCGGACCACTGATAACAGAATGGTCGTATGTACCAACAACTGTTCCATCAACCGTAATGTCTGCTGTGCCGGTCTCCTTATTCTTGACAACATCAACGGATTCACCCTGTCCCTTGCCGGTGTAATCATAGCTGTTGCCGTCGGTATCGAATACCTTAACAGCGCACTGATAGCTGCCTCTGTGCAGACCGTGGTTGCTGGTTGCACGTGTAACCGCATCAAACGCACCCATATCTGTTTCGTTGTGTGCGTCGCTCTCTGCGGAGGATGCCTCCCAGTTACCGTTTGCGGCACTGTCCAGATAAACGCCCTCATTCTTCCAGTATTCCGCCCATGTCATGGTTGCATAGCAGTAGACATAATCGCCTGTGCCTGCCTCTTCCGCAAATGCCGAAATGGTCGGAGCGACTTGTGTAGCTGCAAGCACAGCGGCAGATGCTGCGCCGATCAGCTTTTTCCAGTGAATCTCTCGCATAATGACCTCCTAAAAATTTTTGATTTTGCTGCATTGCGAGGTGCAGCAGCTTTTGGAGTGTGTTTCCATAAAAAATGTAATGCACATTTTCATCAAAAACTTTTTACGGGAACACGCTCGAATATAGTCAATCCCATTGCTTTTCCGGGATATACTACCAAATTTGATTTGCCAATTAGTTAAAACTAATTAGTTTAGACTAACTTAATATCTAAGAAATAACTGGAACATCATTCCAGTTAAATTTGCACGGTTTATTTGGACTGCTCGTTTTTCTTTTCGGGCAGATTTTCTTTCGGAAAAATCGACCGGGGCAGAAAGTGAACCACACGATCTGCGGCGATGCCGGTGAAAATACCCGTGATACAGCCGGAAACCAGCAGAAACGGGAAATAGACAATGACCTGCACCGACTGCATCACTACAATTGCCGCAGCAATCTGTCCCACATTGTGCAGCACAGCGCCGATCATGCTGATGAACCAGAGATGTTTCCGGTGCAGCAGCCTGCACAGCAGTGCCATTCCCAGAAAGCAGAGGATACCGCCGCTGAGGGAATAGATCATGGAAACCAGTGTTCCGGTGAACAGCGACCCCAGCAGAATGCGCATGACCAGTACGGCGAACGCATCCCTCGGGCGGTAGACCACCAGAACGATCAGCGTGATGACATTGGCAAGTCCCAGCTTAACGCCGTAAATGGGGACGGGAATGGGAATCTGTGCCTCAACCACGAAGATCGTCAGCGCCATGGTAGTAAACATGGCAAGCATGACCAGATGCTTAACGGACTTGGACATCGAAAGAACCCTCCTCGTCAGATGCAATGGAAATGCGGATGTGATTCGGCAGGCAGACGATGGGCAGGATGCCGTCAGAGATCGTCCCTTGCTTGACGCACAGATGATCGGGGCAGCTTGCGGACTGCATGGAAATCTGTCCCGGTTCTACCAGGACTACGTTTTCCGCACCGTTTTCGCCGTCGATCGTAATGGTGTATGCCTTCTGCACCGTAGAAAGGTCGATCTCATATAAAAGCTTGTCTTGCTGATAGATGCGGGCGATTCTTTCGGACTGCTTGTGTGTCAGCACATACCAGCTGCCGAAAATGCCGCCGCCTAAAAGCAGTACAGCGATGCAAACAAAAATCAGTGTTTTTTTCATGAACCAATTACCTGTAGATTATAGGAATCTATGTGGTCGGAGGAGACCATTGTCCCATCTGACTGGATAAAGACAGCCTCCACGCCGTCCAGAGAATTGATAAGCGCCATGCCGTCCTCTGCGCCCAGGAGAAATGTTGCCGTTGAAAGGGCGTCGCAGTCCGTACCGCTGTCGGCAATGATGGTCGTGCTGACTACATCCGATTCCGACGGAGCGCCGGTATACGGGTCGAGAATGTGATGATAGCGCTTTCCGTTTTCTTCGAAGTATTTCTCATAGTTGCCGGAGGTGATGACCGCTTTGTCTGTAACAGTGACAGATGCCGTAATGCTTTCCGGCGAAAACGGATCCGTGATCGCCACCGTCCACTGGCTGCCGTCCGGCTTTGCGCCGATGGTCATTACGTTTCCGCCCAGGCTCATCAGCGCAGAAGTGACGCCCTCTTCTTCCAGCGTCTTTTTCATCTCATCGGAAATATACCCCTTTGCCACAGCGCCGAAGTTCAGCGTAACTGCGTCGTTGGCAAAGGAAAGGGATTGGTTGTCCGCATGATAGCTGACATCCTTCCAGCCGTCCTGCCGCAGCAGTGCATGGATCTTGTCCTCCGCCGGAATGGCAGCATGGTCGGTGCCGATGCCCCACAGGTCGATCAGGTCGCCTATGGTGCAGTCCAGCATACCGCCGCTTTTTTCGCCGTACTCCAGCGCAGCACGCAATACGTTTGCCATATCCGCAGAGATGAGAATATCCGTGCCGACTGCCGCCTTTGCCGCAGTGTTCACCTGGTTGACCTCGGAATCTGCAATGGTGTTGGAAAACACCTGTTCCAGTTCCTTGGCACGGGCAAACGCCGCCTCCACGCCGTCCTGGGCGTGTTCTCCGTAGGCACGAACCATGATGTAAGTCCCCATGAATTCCTGGGTATCCTCATAGACGGCATCCGATGCGCTGTTTTCTGCCGCTGCACTTTCCGGCGCAGCAGCACTCGAAGATTGTTCTGTAGAGACACTGCTCGTACATCCGGTCAGACAAAACAGCCCGGCGAGTCCGGCAGCTAAAAGATACCCTTTTTTCATCAGCAATAGAACCTTTCCGAAGAGAGCGCCGCATCGGAGCGCCTTTTTCTGGTAGTTAGTATTATCTAACAAACGACAAAAATAGTATAGCACGCTTTTGAAATGCTGTCAAGTACGGTTTGAAAAGATTTCCGCAAGACAATTTGAATCAATTGTGAATCCAAAAAAGATGCTACCATGCTTTTTGTCGTATTGCCCAAAAACTTTTCTTGCAAATTGAAAAAAGACGTGGTACAATAGAAAAGCAGCAAAATTTCACAGACGAGAGGAGATAAAAATTATGATTTATACAGTGACATTTAACCCGGCGATCGACTATGTCGTTCATACCGATGCCATGCAGGTGGGAATGGTGAACCGTTCTCACGGAGAAGAGATCTATTACGGCGGAAAGGGCATCAATGTTTCCGTGATTCTGAAAGAACTGGGAATTCCGTCCCGTGCGCTTGGCTTTGTGGCAGGCTTTACCGGGGCAGCCATAGAAAAAGGCGTACAGGAGATGGGAATTGCCACAGATTTTGTGCATCTGGAAAGCGGATTTTCCCGAATCAATGTGAAGATCAAATCCGGGGAAGAAACAGAACTGAACGGACAGGGACCGGTGATTGACGATGCGGCGGTAAAGGCACTGTTCCGGAAACTGGACGATTTGCAGGACGGGGATACGATCATTCTGGCAGGCAGTATTCCCAATACCATGCCGTCCGATATCTATGAAAAGATTCTGGCATATCTGGACGGCAGACAGATTCGGACGGTAGTGGATGCTACCAATGATCTGCTGAAGAATGTGCTGAAATACAAGCCGTTTCTGATTAAACCCAACAACTTTGAACTGGGAGAATTGTTCGGCATCACACTGCACAGCCGGGAGGAGATTGCGGCGTATGCCGGAAAATTGCAGGAGATGGGCGCACGGAACGTGCTGGTCTCTATGGCAGAGGACGGCGCACTGCTGCTGGAGGAAAACGGAAACTGCCACAACTGCGGCGTGTGCAGCGGCACAGTGAAAAACTCCGTGGGCGCAGGGGATTCCATGCTTGCCGGATTCCTTGCCGGACTGGAGCAGGGCGATGCGGCATATGCGCTGAAACTGGGGACGGCTGCCGGCGGAGCGACAACGTTCTCGGAGGGACTGGCGAAACGGGAAGAGATCGACCGACTTTTGCAGCAACTAGGGGTTGTTTGAAAAATGTACGAATTTTTCAAACAAGCACTAATGTAAAGAAATTGTAAATGCAGTCTAGTTCTGCTGAATCTGAAAAACTGGTGTGGTATAATACGCTACAGCAAAAACGGAAAGGGGTCAAAAACATGAAAATACTGCATCTCAGCGACCTGCATCTGGGACGGCGGCTCTATCACCATTCGTTTCTTCCGCAGCAGGAGAAAATGCTGGAACAAGTTGTAAAAATCGCAGTGGAACAGTCTGTGCAGGCGGTTCTGATCGCCGGGGATGTCTATGACAAAAACGTCCCTGCGGCAGAGGCAGTGACCGTGCTGGACAGCTTTCTGACGGCGCTGTCTGAGAAAAAGATCGCAGTATTTCTCATCAGCGGCAACCACGATTCCGCAGAGCGGCTGCAATTCGCCAGCCAGCTGCTGGAACACCAGGGCGTGTATATCGCCGGGACGTTTTCCGGTGAGATGCAGAGTTACGATCTGGAAGATGAATACGGAAAAGTGCATCTCTGCCTGCTGCCCTTTGTGAAACAGGCGGCGCTGTCGTCGCTGTATCCGAAAGAGAATTTCCGCAGCCTGTCCGACGGCATTGCCCATGTGATCGGGCAGACGGCGCTTTCGGAAAAGGACCGGAATCTGCTGATGTACCACGGCTTTGTGCTGCATGACGGCACACCGCCGGAGGAATCCGACTCCGAATTGCAGCTGGGCGGCACACAGCTGGTGGACGCATCTGTATTTGATGCGTTTGATTACGTGGCACTGGGGCATATCCATAAGCCCCAGTGGGTGCGTTCGGGGAAAATGCGCTACAGTGGTTCGCTGATGAAGTATTCCTTTTCCGAAACACTGCAAAAGAAGTCGCTGACCCTGCTGGACTGGAAGGAAAAGGATAACCTGACAGTAACCGCCATTCCGCTCTGTCCGGAAACGGATATGCGTATCATTCGTGGCAAGCTGGAAGATCTTCTGACATATGCACAGCCCAGCGCCGACTGGATTCGGGCAGAACTGACGGATGAAACTCTGGTGCCCTATGCCATGGAGCGGCTGCGTGCTGTGTATCCCAACGTGCTGGAACTGGAATTTCTTTCGCAGTCGGAGCGCATCGCTGCCGGCATCACAGAGGCAGAGGCAGTGCCGGAGAAGTCCCTGCTGGAACTGGTGGATAGTTTTTGCAGCAGTGTCTATCAGTATGAGCTTTCAGAGCATGAGACAGCGCAGGCGCTGATGCAGTCAATCTGTAAGGAGGCGGAACAGACAGAATGAAACCTTTAGAACTGACCATGCAGGCGTTCGGCACATTTGCCGGAATGTGCAGGATTGATTTCGAACCTTTTGAAAAGTCGGGGATTTTCCTTATCACAGGAGAAACTGGCGCCGGAAAGACAACCATTTTCGATGCGATATGTTTTGCCCTCTACGGAACTGCCAGCGGTGAAAAGCGAAAGCCGGGAATGTTCCGCAGCGAATATGCCAAACCCACTCAGCAGACTGCGGTACAGCTGCGGTTTTCCTGCGGCGAAAAGACATATCTGGTGCAGCGTACGCCGAGACAGCAGGGTTACAAAAGCAACGGCGAAATGAAAAAGAACCTGGACAACGAGAGCGCCTTTCTGTGGCTGTGTCCCGGTGAGGCGCAGGACAATGTGCTGGTCTGTGAGGGTGCAGAACGGGTCAACCGGGAGATCATCTCACTGACCGGGATTGACGGCGACCAGTTCCGCCAGATCGTCATGATCGCACAGGGCGAGTTTCAGAAGTTCCTGCTGGAGGATTCCAAGAAAAAAGGGGAGATTCTGCGCCAGCTGTTCCATACACAGAACTGCGAAAAAATCCAAAAAATTCTGAAACTCCGGCTTGCGGCGCAGAAACAGCGTGTGACAGAGCAGGAGACACGGATTCTCACGCTGCTGCACCAGGCAAAGCCGGCGGATGCGTTTCAGCAGTCGCTGTATGCAGAGCGTCTGGAACGCTCCGGCGCAGGCGCTGCGGAAAATCTCTGCGAAATGCTGGAAACGGCTGCGGCAGAACTTCGGGAGCGTGCGGATGCCAGAGAGAAACAGCTCCAGGTGCAGCAAAAGGCATTGGAACAGCTGCTTTTGGAACTGGAACAGGGAAAACAGCACAATGCCGTTTTGCAGCATTTGCAGCAGGCAGTGCAGCTTTTGGCGCAGGAGCAGGCACGCTTAAAAATGTGCGACACAGCGGCTCGTACGGCGGCGCAAAACGCAGAAAAGCTGCCGGAATTGCAGGAAAAAGCGACACTGCTCCAGCATAGTCTCCCAGCATATGAAAAGGCGGCACAGCTTTCCGCACAGGAATCTGCCCTGCAAAAAAAGACAGCCCTGCAAAAGCAGCTCTGCGCAAAAGCAAAGCTGGAATGGGAACAGACCGACACCAGCTGCAAGCACCTTTCTCTGGAACTGGAAACCTATGCCGACACAGCGGTAGACCATACCAGACTGACCCATCAGATCGAAAATGATACCAATCGGCAGAACGCAGTGCTGACCTTACAGCAGATGTTTGCGGAGTATGCGGCGGCACAGGCGGTTCGGGACAAGCAGAAACAGCAGGCACAGCAGGCGGAAGAACGCTATTTCACCCGGGAAAAGCCGGCGTACGACCAGATAGAACGGCAGTTCTTTCAGAGCATGGCAGGCAATCTGGCACGCCGTCTGGAACCACAAAAGCCCTGTCCGGTGTGCGGCGCATTGGAGCATCCCCATCCGGCAGCCTGCACAGAAGATACCGTCACGGAAGAGCAGTTCCAAAAGGCGAGGGAATCCCAGCAGCATGCGCTGCAAAACCTGGAAACTCAGAAACACGAAACGGCACGCCGGGAGGAACACTGCCGGATGCTGGAATCCCAGCGGCAAAAGCAGCTGGAACAGTGCGGCATGGCAGCGACGGCGGATGCAGAAGAAGTCCGTCAGCTGCTGGAACAGCTGCAAATGTCGATTCGGGAAAATCAGCAGAAACTGGCTGCGCTGGAAAATCGGCTGAACGAGGAAAAGCGGAAAAGGGCTGTGCTGAAACAGCAGCAGGAACGTCTGCCCGGATTGCAGACGGCATACGAAAACAGCCGTGCTGCACTGGAACAGCTGGAACAGGAATACGCCGGTTGTGCAGCGGAGCGGAAACAGTGCCAGAGCGGTTTGCTGTATGCGTCGCTGTCTGAGGCGGAAAAGCAGTGGAAGTTGCTGCAAAACAACATTGCCCGTCTGGAAACGGCATATCAGACCGCAGCGGATGCCCTGCAAAAGCAGAAAGAAACCGTGGCGTCCCAGCAAAAGATCGTGCAGCATTTGCAGGAAACGGCGCAGGATGTTCCCGGCTATGACGTTGCCGCAGCAGAACAGCGGCTGGCAGCCATGCGCAGTGAAAAGGCGCAGACGGAAAAGGCGTTTCAGCTGGAACAACAGCAGCAACAGCAGTGCAGCCAGACGGCAAAGGCAGTGCGGAAAGCGCATAGCACGCTGCAAAAAGACTCAGAACAGTGTCTGATGATGGAACAGCTGGACAAAATGCTGGGCGGTCAGCAGGGGAAACGGGAAAAGATCTCCTTTGAGCGCTATGTGCAGGCGTATTATTTCAGTCGGGTGCTGCAAAACGCCAATCTGAAATTGTACCAGCTTTCCGGCGGCAGATACCAGTTCCGGCGGCGGCAGGAGGAAACAGACGGCAGAATCGCATCTGGTCTGAATCTGGACGTGCTGGATCAGTACACCGGAAAGACTCGTTTTGTAGAAACGCTTTCCGGCGGCGAAACATTCCTGGCATCGCTTGCGCTGGCACTTGGACTTTCAGACACCGTGCAGCAGCAGAGCGGTAGCATCCGGATGGATGCTATGTTCATTGATGAGGGCTTCGGCTCGCTGGACAGCACTGCCCTGGACAATGCGGTACAGGTATTGCAGCAGCTTTCCGACCACCAGCGTCTGATCGGCATTATCTCTCACGTTTCAGAGCTGACAGAGCGGTTCGATGCACAGCTGCAAGTCCAGAAGGGCGAAAACGGCAGTCACATCACCTGTCAGTACGCTTAATCATTTATCACAGAATGCTCTCCCGTGGAATCTGGCACGGGAGAGCATTTGCATTTTTGCACAACTTTTCGTGCGGAATGTTTCCGAAAATTGTTTGCAATTTTTCTGTATTTCCAATCATCTTCCTTGACAACTTGTCCCAGTTATGGTATACTAACTAGGGTTAGGACTTTCTAACTTTTTTCACGTTAGATTTACATAATGAGGACGGTGTGATATGTTTTTAGAGATTCAACAAATCAAAAAACACTTCGGCGAGGGAGAAAGCCGTGTGGAGGTGCTGAAGGGAATCGACATCGGGATCGAGAAAGGCGAGATCTGCGTTCTGCTTGGTCCGTCCGGTTCCGGTAAATCCACGCTGCTGAACATCATCGGCGGCATTGAAACGCCCGACAGCGGCAGCATTACCATTCACGGCGAGACCATCGGGGACATGAATGAGAAGAGTCTGACGCTGTATCGGCGGAAACATCTGGGCTATATTTTCCAGATGTACAATCTAATCCCGAACCTGAATATTAAGGAAAACATCGAGGTCGGCGCATACCTCAGCGATACACCGCTGGATGTGGACGATCTTCTGAAAACCCTGGGGCTGTACGAACACCGGCATAAGCTGCCGAACCAGCTTTCCGGCGGTCAGCAGCAGAGAACTGCTATCGGCAGAGCCATCGTCAAGAACCCGGACATCCTGCTTTGCGACGAGCCGACCGGTGCGCTGGACTATAACACGTCCAAGGATATTCTGAAACTGATCGAGGATGTCAGCCGCAAGTATGGAAATACCGTTGTGATGGTAACCCATAATGACGCTTTGCAGAATATGGCAGACCGTGTGGTAAAGCTGCGTGACGGAAAGATCCGAAAGAATTTTGTCAACGAGACAAAGATTCCGGCAGCAGAATTGGAGTGGTAAGCCATGGCGAAGAGAACAAAGAATCCACTGAACAAGCGTCTGCCCCGGGAACTGAAAGGCGAGCTGGGAAAATATCTGGTTATCTTTTTGTTTTTTGTCATGTCCATCTCCCTTGTCTCCGGATTTCTGGTGGCAGACAACAGTCTGATCGCTTCCTATCATGAAAGCTTTGATAAGTACAACATCGAGGACGGCAACTTTGAATTTGCGGAGTCTGCCACAGATGAGGCACTTGCCAACATCGAGAAAGACGGCAGCGTCAAGGTGTACCCGAACTTTTATAAAGAAGAAAAGACGGATGATTTCGAAAGTACATTCCGGGTATTCGCAGAGCGAAAGGATATCGATAAGGTCTGCCTGCTGGACGGCGATATGCCCGAGGCAGAGCAGGACGTAGCAATCGATCGTCTGTATGCGAAAAACCATGAGCTGGAGATCGGCGATGATTTCCGTGTGGCAGATACAACGCTGCATATCACCGGTATCGTAGCCCTCTCGGATTATTCTGCGCTGTTTCAGAACACATCGGATATGATGTTTGACAACGATAAATTCGGTGTCGGCGTTATGACCGATGACGGCTTTGATGCGCTGCGGGACAATCACATCCACTACAGCTACAGTTGGTTCTATGATGATTCGCCGGAAGATGATGCTGAGGCAAAGGATATGGCAGAAGATCTGATGCCGATTCTGGGACAAAACGGTGTGCTGACTAACTTCCTGCCGGAATATCTGAACCAGGCGATCATCTTTACTGGTGACGACATGGGCGGCGATAAGTCCATGATTATGGCATTCCTCTATATTGTTGTTGTGATTCTGGCGTTTGTCTTTTCCATCACGATTTCCAACAACATCACCAAAGAGGCGAATGTCATCGGTACGCTGCGTGCCTCCGGTTACTCCCGTGGAGAAATGGTGCGGCACTACATTATTATGCCAATGCTGGTTCTGCTTGTGGCGGCGATCGTCGGCAATATTCTGGGATACACCCTGTTGGAACAGGTATTTGCTGACCAGTATCTGGGCAGCTACAGCCTGCCGACGTATGAGGTGCTGCTGAATCCGGAGGCATTCCTGCTGACCACGGTGATTCCGCTGGTACTGCTGTTCCTCATCAACTTTGTCATGCTGACCTTAAAAATGCGCATTTCGCCGCTGAAATTCATCCGGCGTGATCTGACAAAGCGGAAGAAGAAAAAGGCGTTCCGTCTGAACACCCGTATCCCGATCATGCGCCGTTTTCAGCTGCGTGTGATTTTCCAGAACCTGCCGAATCATATCATGATCTTTTTCGGTATCTTTTTCGCAAACTTTATTCTCATGTTCGGTATGATTCTGCATCCGATGCTGACACATTTCCAGGATATGGTCACAGACAATGCGCTGTCCACCTACCAGTATGTGCTGAAAGCACCGGTGGAAACAGCGGAAGATGGCGCAGAAAAGTTCTGCCTCAGCAGTCTGGACACGCTAGGCGAGGAACGCAGCAGTGAGGGTGTTTCCCTGTATGGCGTAGAGCCGGACAGCAAATATGTGAAACTGGATGTTTCGGACGATGAGGTGGAAATTTCCAGCGCATATTCTGAAAAGTACGGCGTAGAAAAGGGCGATACCATTACCCTGAAAGACCCGTACGGCAGCGACAAGTACAAGTTCAAGGTCGGCGGTATCTATGATTATCCATCCACCATTGCCGTGTTCATGGATCGCAGCCTTTATAATGAGACGTTTGACAAAGATGATACCTACTTCAATGCGTACTTCTCGGATGAGGAGATCACAGACATTGATGATGCAGCGATTGCCACGGAAATCACTGTGGATGATCTGACAAAGACATCTCGTCAGCTGATTCGCTCTATGGGCAGCATGATGAGTCTGTTCCTGGTATTCGGCTCGCTGATGTTCATTCTGATACTGTATCTGCTGTCGAAGATCATCATTGAGAAGAATGCACAGTCCATTTCCATGGTAAAGATTCTGGGCTACAGCAACCGGGAAATCAATCGTATCTACCTGCACTCCACCACCATTGTGGTACTGATCTGCATTCTGCTGACTGTACCGCTTTGCAACTGGGTAATGGCAGAGGTCATGAAGATCGTATTCTTTGAATACTCCGGCTGGATCGTTTACTATGTTCCGGCGGTGACATATGCGAAAATCATTGCTGCCGGCGTGATCTGCTATGCTGTGGTAACCTTCCTGCTGAACCACAAGGTCAAGAAGATTCCCATGAGCGATGCGCTGAAGAACGTAGAATAATCGCCTGAAATTTGAGAAAAAAGAAAAGCAATATTGCAACCGGAAAACTCCGGCGCAATATTGCTTTTTTGTTTGAAAGAATATAAGGCAACACCGCACAAAGCCCGCCTAACGGCTTTTCACGCAATCTGCTTGCTGATTTTCCGTCATACCGCACAGAAATTTCTTGACATACGACTGCGTTCGAGGCAGGATTCTGCCCGAGAACAAAGGAGTGTCGCACTAGGATTGATTGCGACCGACAGTATGCCTGCGAAATTTCTGTGCAATCTGCCGAAAAATCCGACTGCGCATCTTACGCACAAACTCTGTGCGGTGTTGCCTTAAGTTTACCGCCGCTGCTGCTTGCGCATCCGGTAATCCGACGGCGTGCAGCCGATGGCTTTGCGGAAGGTCTCTGTAAAGTAGCTGGAACCGCTGAATCCGCACTGCATGGCAATCTCCGTCACGCTCAGATCCGGGTTTGCGAGAAGTTCCACGCTCTTGGAGATCCGGTATTCCGTCAGATAAGCGTTGGGTGTCTGGTTGAGGTATTCCTTGAAGATGGAACAGCAGCTGCTGCGGCAGACGTATCCGGCAGCGGCAATGTCCTGCAAAGCAATCTTGCTGCTGTACTTCTGCTGGATGAATCCCACCATCTTGTGCATTGCCTCCAGGCGCTTGCTGTCGTTCGGCTCCCACGGCTCAGCGTTATTCTGCATTAAGTTCCACAGGGCGTGGCAGATTCGGTAGATGCAGCCGAAAAGCTGGAGCGGATAGCCGTTCTGCTGATTGCTGGCACACTGGAACATCTCACTCACCAGCGTGATAACTGTTTTTTCTGCGGCGATCTCCGGGTGGAGAATGAGATACGGCGGCGCATGGTGGATGATGTCCTCCAGCAAATCTTTGGTCGTGGGATTGGTGGCAAGGGACGGTGGAAACAGGGTGCAGTCATAGACGGAATCGCTGGGTTTTTCCCAGAAACCGTAGTGCATCTGCCCGGAGTTGACAAAAATCATCTGTCCCGGCATCAGCTTGCACTGTTCGCCGTTGACGCTGTACCACATGGGTGCATTTTTCACGTAGATAAACTCAAACTCGGTGTGCCAGTGGTTGACGATGGAAAGCGAGGGATAGTCCTCCTGAGAGGAACGGGATGCCTTGATGGGCAGATCGGGTACGTTGTATTGGATGATCTCAGACTTGTTGTCTGTCAGTTCCAGGGTATACATAGAGGACTCCTTTTCTTTGTGTTATGCGGCTGTCTGTGCCATGGTTTCTGGTTCAACAGGTGCTGTTTCCTGCCGGGTCAGATTCTTGACCCAGCGGTACTTCCGGTAGTTCTTGAGGACTGCCGGGAGCTTGATGATCTCATCGACGTTGATAAGAATGTATACGGTCAATACCGGGAGTTTCAGTACAAATGCGGCGATCAGACCGATGGGGACAGTAACACACCACATGGTGATGCCGTCGCAGATAAAGCCGAATTTCGAGTCACCGCCGGCTGCGAAGATACCGGAAATCACCGTCATGTTAATGGATTTGCCGACTACATAATAGGAGCATACCACCAGCATGACACGGAGGTATTCTTTTGCAGTGTTGGTCAGCGTGGAGAACATAGGGGTAAAGGGGATAACGCCCAGAATAATCACGCCGGCAACTGCGCCTGCAAAAATGGAAGTCTTGGAAAGCTTTCTGCCGTATTCCTTTGCCTTTTCCAGTTCGCCCTGTCCCAGGAGACTGCCCACCATAATGCCGCTTGCGGTGGCGATGCCGGTGCAGAAGCAGATTACCAGGTTCTTGACGATGTTTGCAATGGAGTTTGCGGCTGCGGCGTCGCTGCCCATGTGTCCCATGATGACGGAGTACATGGTAAAGCCCAGTCCCCACATCAGCTCATCGCCCAGGATCGGAGCGGTGTACTTCCAGAAGTCACGGAGCAGTACCTTGTCCGGGTGGATGGTCCAGCCAAGGCGGATCTTGATGCTGTCCTTTTTCAGCATCACTGCAAGCGCCCATGCCAGTTCGATCACCTTTGCGATAACCGTTGCAACGGCAGCGCCGGCGATGCCCATTTCCGGAAAGAAACCGATGCCGAAGATGAAAGCGGCATTCAGAATGATGTTGATGATGACGGAAACGGAACTGATGACAGCGCTCAGTACGGCTTTTCCGCAGTTTTTCAGAATGCACAGGTAGATCTGCGAAATGCTGAGCAGCAGATAGGACACGCCGACTACCCGAAGATAAACAGCGCCGTCCTGGATGAGAACCGGATCAGAGGCGAATGCACGCATCAGCAGTTCCGGGAAAAATGTTGCGCCGATGGTAAAGGGAAGGGAGAGCAGCACGGAAAATGCCAGACCGATGCCCAGCGTCTTTTCCACTGCCTTTTTGTTCTGAATGCCCCAGTACTGAGCGGCAAAGATCGAAACGCCGGCAGTAATGGCAAACAAAAACAGGGAATATACGAATTGCACCTGTCCTGCCAGGGATACTGCCGAGAGGGCATCCTGGTTGACAAAGCCCAGCATAAATGCGTCTGACGCATTGACAAGCGCCATCATCAGCTGCTGCAGGGAAATCGGGATCATGAGGTGCAGCAGCTTTTTGCGGAATTCCGCACGAGTGTTTTGTGTTGCCATAGTGATAGTCTCCTTATCTATTTTTATATTTCAGGACGTTTATTTTATCCTGATGCCGAATGATATTATAAGATAAAGAAATCGCTATTTCTATAACATTCATAGGAATCACTATAACAATCGTACAAAACTATATAGAAATCAAACCTGCTTGCAGAAACTGTGGTATCGTTTTCAAAATCGTGCATAATTTGTACGATTTTGATGATGTCCCTATTATAAGTCCTTTGGATTCCATTGTCAAGGAAAAGAATTCGGCGGAACTGTTGATATCGTTTTGACGCAAAAATAAATCCACATAAAATGTGTGTCCGGATGGCTTGAACAAAACGTCCGGATGTGGTATAATATAAAATACATTCAAATATATTCAAAATTGATCCGGAAAGGAGACCTTGCCATGCCACAGCCTGTTCCACGCATTATGCTCAGCGCCGCAGGGAGCGGTGCTGGAAAAACCACAATGACTGCGGCACTGCTGTCTGCCCTCTGTTCCCGTGGGCTGCAGGTGCAGGGCTGGAAGTGTGGTCCCGACTATATTGATCCCATGTTTCACAGTCATATCACCGGCAGACCGGCGTATCACGCCGATCCTTTTTTTCTGTCAGAACAGCCGATGGCGGAGCTGGTCTCCCGGGTGAGTGCCGATGCGGACTGTGCCGTCTTTGAGGGCGCAATGGGTTTTTATGACGGCATCGGACAGACCGACCAGGCGAGCGCCTATACCGTTTCCCAGTGGCTGAAAATCCCGGTGCTGCTGGTGGTGAATCCCAAGGGAATGGGCTGTTCTGCAGCGGCGCTTTGTCACGGGTTTCAGACATTCCGCACACCGAATTCCATCTGCGGCATTCTGCTCAACGATATCCGCAGCGGAATGTACAATTATTACCGGGAACTGCTGGAACGGGAGACCGGACTCCCTGTGCTGGGCTATCTGCCTCATCTGCCGGAAGTGCAGCTGGAAAGCCGTCATCTGGGACTGATGACGGCCGGGGAAGTGGAACAGCTGGACGAAAAGATACGCCTGCTGGGAGAAACCGCCGCAGAGACCCTGGAACTTTCCCGTATCCTGGAACTGGCAAAAACAGCGCCGCCGCTGCCGGATGTGCCGCAGTATACGGCGAAACCGAAGTCGTTCCGGCTCGGTGTGGCACAGGATAAGGCGTTCTGCTTTACCTATGCGGAAAATCTGGAACTGCTGGAACAATGCGGCGCAGAACTGGTATATTTCTCACCGCTGACAGACGCAAAGCTGCCGGAAAACCTGGACGGTTTGTATTTCTGCGGCGGCTATCCGGAATTGTACCTGCCCAGGCTCAGCGGCAATACTGCCTTTTTGGAGAGCCTGCGGCGGCTCGCCGGCACTGGTATCCCGATTCTGGGAGAGTGCGGCGGATTCCTGTACCTGCAGCGGTCTATGACCGGAAAAGACGGCAAGTCCTACCCGCTGGCTGGACTTCTGCCGGGAACATCCCGTCTGGGCGAACGCCTTTGCCGTTTTGGTTATGTGACGCTGACGGCACAGCAGGACACGATCCTGGGCAAGGCAGGAACGAAAATCCGGGCGCATGAATTCCACTATGCGGACAGTACGGAAAACGGCAGTGCATTTCTGGCACAGCGCCCGAACGGAAGAACCTGGCAGGCAGTGCAGACAAAGGCGCAGATCATCGCCGGATTTCCGCACCTGTATTTTCCGTCAAATCCGGAAGTGCCGCAGCATTTTGCAGATGCCTGTAAGGCGTACCGAAAGGAGCGGTTGTCATGCTGATTTTGGTTACCGGCGGCGCAGGCAGCGGAAAGTCTCAGTTTGCCGAGCGTCTCAGCATGGCACTGAAACAAGAGCCGTTTCGCTATATCGCCACCATGCAGATCTGGGATGCAGAGTGCAGGGCAAGAGTTGCCAAACATCGGCAGCAGCGTGCCGGAAAAGGATTCCGGACGCTGGAGATTCCGTCCCACCTGGCAGAACAGGCGGAAACGCTTTCTCCCGGCGGTACGGCACTGCTGGAATGTCTCAGCAATCTGCTTGCCAACGAACAGTTTGGCGAGGGTGCAGATGACCCGGCGCAGACTGTTCTGGACGGCATTGCTGCACTGTATCAAAAGGTGCAGCACCTGGTGATCGTCACGAACGAAGTATTTTCCGATGGTACGCCGGAAGATGCGTCCATGCGGCAGTATCTGCAATATCTGGGACGCATCAACTGCAGGATCGCAGCACAGGCGGATGTTGTGATCGAATGCTGCGCCGGTTGTCCGCTGATTTGGAAAGGAGAAGAACAATATGATAAAATCCTGGATGGAATCCCTGCTGATCGCACTTTCCATGTATAGCGCACTTCCGGTGAAGTGTCTGAACTGGACGGAAAAGAACCTGCGCAATGCCATGGTATTTTTTCCGTTGGTGGGACTGCTGTGCGGCGTGGGCTTATTTGTAGTATGGACGGTCTGTGAACTGTTGCACGTGGGTGCAGTGCTGTTCGGCGTTCTGGCTGTGCTGAGCGGCATACTGATTACCGGCGGCATTCATCTGGACGGATTCTGTGATACGGCAGATGCGCTGTATTCCAGACGGCCCCAGGAAGAAAAACTGCGCATTCTGAAAGACCCCAACTGCGGACCGTTTGCCGTATTCAGCGTAGTTCTGGCGCTGCTGGTCAGCTTAGGCGCATATGTGCAGATCTACCAGACCCAGAACCGCAGTTTTGTCTGGCTGCTGACAGGGGTATTTGTCTTGTCACGTTGTCTCAGCGGCTTGTCCGTTACGGCACTGCCCATTGCGCCGTCCAGCTCACTGGCGAAAACCTTTGGCGAAAGCGCCGGAAAACACGTGCGTGTTATTCTGGTCATTGTGTACGGCGTTGTGGGACTGCTGACTGTGCTGTTCTGGGATTGGCTGGCGGTCGTTCTGGCGTGGATCGGGCTGCTTGTTTTCTTCGGCTGTTCGCATATGGCGAAGAAACAGTTCGGCGGCATTACCGGCGATCTGGCAGGCTTTTTCCTGGTGCTGTGTGAGACGGTCTGCCTGCTGGGTGCGGCACTGCTGGGAGGCGTCCTGGCATGAGACTGATCCTGGGCGGCTATGCCAACGGCAGGACAGTCTATGCCATGCAAAAGTATCAGCTGACGGCGCAGGACTGCTTTGATGCGTCGCAGCAGCCCTTGACGGACTGGCAGGGACAGCGGCTGATTCTGCACGTGGAATCTTTGACGGCACGCTGGCTGACCGAGGGGAAAGACCCAGGAGAGGAAATTCAGCCCTGGCTGGAAAAATGGAAAAACGCTGTGGTCATCAGCCAGGAAGTGGGCTGCGGACTTGTGCCGGTCGAACCGGAACAGCGCCGGTTTCGTGAGGCAGTGGGACGTTTGAACTGTCTGCTGGCAGAATCTGCGGAGACTGTGGAGCGTGTCTGCTGCGGCTTGGGAATGCGATTGAAATAGGAGGAAAAAGTCTGTGTGGATCTTGTGCAGTACAGCGCTGGGATTTTTGCTGGATCTCTGTTTCGGAGATCCCCGGTGGCTGCCGCATCCGGTCGTGCTGATCGGAAAAAGCATTTCTCGCCTGGAACGGTTTCTGCGCCGGAAGTTTCCCCAGACTCCGGAAGGGGAACGCCGTGCCGGGGTGATTCTGGCGGCAGCCATTCCGCTGGGAAGTCTGTTGCTCTCTCTGGGCATTCTGCTTTTGGCGTACCGCATTTCGTTCTGGCTCTGGTTTGTGCTGCACACATTCTGGGCGTATCAGATTCTTGCGGCACGCTGTCTGGAACGGGAAAGCGACAAGGTGTACCGCCTTCTTGCGGCTGGCGATCTGCCCGGTGCAAGAGTACAGCTTTCCTACCTGGTGGGACGTGATACCACTCAGCTGACGGCGGAAGAGGTCACAAAGGCCTGTGTGGAGACTGTAGCGGAAAACACATCTGACGGCGTGACTGCGCCGCTGCTGTATCTGATGATCGGCGGTGTGCCGCTGGGATTTTGCTATAAGGCAATCAACACGCTGGATTCTATGGTGGGTTACCGCAATGCAAAATATCTTCACCTGGGCAGGGCATCTGCAAAGCTGGATGATGCGGCGAACTGGCTGCCGTCCCGTATCTGCGGACTGCTGCTGACGGTTTCTGCCTTTTTGCTGCGCCTGGACGGGAAAAACGCCTGGCGTATATTTCGCCGTGACCGGAGAAACCATCTGTCTCCCAACTCTGCGCAGACAGAATCCGCCGCAGCCGGTGCGCTGGGAATCCAGCTGGGCGGAACGCATATCTATTTCGGCGACGTGGTGGAAAAGCCCACCATCGGCGATGCGGTTCGTTTGGCAGAACCAGAGGACATTCGCCGCACCAATGGGATGATGTTTGCGGCGTCTGGTTTGTCGCTTTTGGGATTTGGTCTGCTGCGGTTTGCCGCAGTGCTGCTGTTTCGATGAGGAGGTGTGCCTATGCCCCGGCATGGCGGTGATATTTACAGCTTTCAAAAGCAGGAGAAACCGTTGCTGGATTTTTCTGCCAATATTAACCCGCTTGGCGTGCCGGATGTGTTGCGCAGTGCGATCGTGAATGTGGTGGATTTCCTGGTGCATTATCCAGACCCGGCACAGCGCAGACTGCGGCAGGCTCTGGCAGAATTTCACGGCAAAACCCCGGAACAGATCGTCTGCGGAAACGGCGGCGCAGATGTGATCTTCCGCACGGTTCGTGCTGTGTCGCCGAGCCACGCACTGATTCCCGTGCCGGCATTTTCGGAATATGCGGCGGCGCTTGCTGAAATCGGATGCCGTGTTACCTACTGGAAAATGCCGTTTCCGTATCAGCTTGACGAGACGATTCTGAAAGCGCTGGAATGCGGCTCTTATGATTTTCTGGCGCTCTGCAATCCCAACAATCCCACGGGAACGGGAATTGCACCGGAACTGCTGGAACGCATTCTGTGCCTTGCCGCAGAAAAACACATCTTTGTGCTGCTGGACGAATGCTTTTGCGATATGGCAGAAACAGAGCCGGGAATCCGTTCCATGCTGCCCTGTCTGGAACAGTATCCGCACGTTTTGGTGCTGAAATCGCTGACAAAGCTGTATGCCATTCCGGGACTGCGTCTGGGCTACGGACTCTGTGCGGATACAGAGCTTGTGGAAAAGATCCGGCAGACCGGGCAGCCCTGGCCGGTAAATACGTTGGCGGAAGAGGCTGGAATCGCAGCACTGCACGCAGAAGAATACCGGGAAAAATCGCTTTCGTTTTTGCAGGACGAGCGCTGGCGGCTGTACGATGAACTGGGAAAGCTGGGATTTCGGGTATGGAAACCCAGCGCCAACTTTGTCTTTTTCCGGGCAGAGGGATGCCCCGATCTGGACGAGCGGCTGATACCGTACGGCATTTTGCTGCGGCACTGTGATAACTATGTAGGACTGGGCGTCGACGATTACCGTGCGGCAGTTCGCCTGCCGGAAGAAAATGCGTATCTGCTGCGTTGTCTGCGGCAGGTTATGGAGGAGGTTTTATTGTGGTGGCAAAATCGCTGATGGTGCTGGGGACCATGTCCTCTGCCGGAAAAAGCTTTATCACTGCCGGGCTGTGCCGCATCTTTCGGCAGGACGGCTGGAAAACCGTGCCGTTTAAGTCCCAGAACATGGCACTCAATTCGTACATCACACAGGACGGCAAGGAGATGGGACGGGCGCAGGTCATGCAGGCAGAGGCGGCAGGCGTTCAGCCGGATGCCCGGATGAATCCCATTCTGCTGAAACCCACCAGCGACAGCGGCTCACAAGTCATTGTCAACGGAGAAATTTACGGAACGATGCGTGCGCAGGAGTACTACACGAAAAAGCAGGAACTCGTTCCGCATATCCTGCGTGCCTACCGCTCACTTGCAGAAGAAAATGATATTATTGTGCTGGAGGGCGCAGGAAGTCCGGCGGAGATCAATTTGAAATCGGTGGATATCGTGAATCTGGGCATGGCGGAGCTTTCCGATTCTCCGGCAATTCTGGTGGGAGACATTGACCGTGGCGGCGTGTTTGCGGCGCTCTACGGAACGATTATGCTCCTGGACGAGGCGGAGCGCCGCCGCATCCGTGGCGTTGTTATCAACAAGTTTCGTGGTGATGTGGAGATTCTGAAACCGGGGCTGAAGATGCTGGAAGATCTGACTGGCATCCCGGTTCTCGGCGTTGTACCGTATCTGCCGCTGGAACTGGATGATGAGGACAGCCTTTCAGAACGGCTGATGCAGAAAAAAGCAGACGAAAGCGCACTTTTGGATGTGGCTGTGATTCGTCTGCCCCGTATCTCGAACTTCACCGATTTTGAGGCGCTGGAACAGGTGGACGGCGTTTCGGTTCGCTATGTGCCAAAGCGCAGCGAACTGGGAATGCCGGATGTGATCCTGCTTCCGGGAACCAAAAGCACCATGGCAGATCTCCGGTGGCTGCGGCAGAGCGGTCTGGAGGCGGCAATTCTCAAGTGTCATGAAAAAGGCATCTTTCTCATGGGCATCTGCGGTGGATTTCAGATGCTGGGGCAGACGCTTTCTGACCCGGAACACGCCGAAGATGGCGGCACACTGCGTGGCATGGGCTTGCTGGAGACCGAAACGGTCTTTCGGTCTCAGAAACAGCGCAGCCAGACAGCCGGCGTGATTTCCGGCGTTTCCGGAATGCTGGAATCCCTTTCCGGTTGTCCGGTCACCGGCTATGAGATCCACATGGGCGAAACAGTCTGCACTGGAAACGGTGTGCCTTTTGTGCATTTGCAGGACGGCAGAGCTGACGGCTGTGTCAGTGCGGACGGGACAGTCTGCGGCACATACCTCCACGGCATTTTTGATGCGCCGGAATTTTCGGCAAAGCTGGTGCAGCTGCTGTTGGAGAAAAAGGGCATCTCCGGGACAGCTGTTCCGCAGCTGGACTTTGCTGCCCGGAAAGAGCAGGAGTACGACAAGCTGGCAGATCTGCTCCGAAAAAACCTGGACATGGAGCAAATCTACGCCATCCTGGAACAATGGGGAAAACCGGAATGAAACGGTTGCGGGAAGGATATACCACGGGTGCCTGTGCCGCCGGCGCAAGCCTGGCATCTGTGCTGTGGCAGACCACGGGCAGCTGCCCGGAGTGGGTGGAACTGGTAGTGCCTGCCGGAAAAAAACTGCGTCTGGCGATACAGCCCGGTGCGGCGTACACCTGCGGCGTGAGAAAAGACGGCGGCGACGACCCGGATGAGACCAACGGCTGTCTGGTAAATGCCGCTGTGCAGATTCTGCCGGAGGACGGCGCTGTGCAGTTCCGTGCCGGAGAAGGCGTGGGCGTTGTGACCCGAAAAGGACTGAAACTTCCGCCGGGCGAATCGGCGATCAATCCTGTGCCGAGAGAGATGATCGAAAAGGCGGTGCGCTCTGTGATCGGCGCAAAAGGTGCGGTGGTGACGGTTTCCGTACCGGACGGAGAACGCATTGCACAAAAAACGTTTAACGGACGGCTGGGCATCGAAGGCGGTATCTCCATTCTGGGGACAACCGGCATTGTGCGCCCTATGAGCGAAGAGGCTGTCCGGGAGTCGCTGTCGCTGGAACTTTCCATGTGCCGGGCAGAGTATGGAAAGGTGTGTGCCTTTGTGACGGGATACGCCGGAGAATCTTGGCTGAGGCGGCAGTATCCGGATGCCGGACCGATCGTCCTTTGCAGCAATTATCTGGGCTTTCTGCTGGACTGTGCCGAGAAAATGGGCTTTACCGGCGTGCTGCTGGCAGGCAGACCGGGCAAGCTGGTAAAACCGGCGGCAGATATCATGTACCTGCACAGCCACACCGCCGGCGGACAGCGTGAGGTGCTTTGCACCCATGCGGCGCTTGCCGGAGCAGACCAGATGCAGGTGCGGCAGCTGTATCAGTGCAACACCACACGGGAAATGACAGAACTGCTGCGGCAGTTCCCATTCGGCGAACAGGTGTGGCAGTCCGTGGCGGAAAGCGTCTGTGAAAACTGTATGCGGCGCACACATGGCAGGGTGCAGGTGGGACTGATCCTTCTGGATGATTCCGACCGTATCCTGGCAGAGAGCAGCCGGGCGGCGCAAATACGAAAGGAGTGGTTGGCGTGCAGCATGAACTGATCTTGGCAGGCGGCGGCAGCGGCACAGCGGATTATCTGCTGCCGGCGGCAAAAAAAGCGCTGGAGTCGGCGGACTGTGTAATTGCATCGGAGCGGTTTCTGTCACTGCTGGAAGTCAAAAAGGCGAGACCGATGGGAAACATTTCCCGGCTGCTGCAGGAACTCCCTGAACTGCTGGAGACCGAACGCATCGGCATTGTGGTGTCCGGTGATCCGCTGCTGTACAGTCTGTGCCGCACGATTCAAAACCGATATCCGGAACTGGAAATGCAGGTGATTCCAGGCGTTGGTTCATTACAGCTGCTGGGTGCGGCGTTCGGGCTGACCATGGAGCAGGCAGAGATTCGCAGCATCCACGGACGGGAATGCAGTCCGGGGACGATTGCCTATGCCGTGTCGGAACACGCTGAGACATTTTTCTTCTGTTCCGGGACGCAGGGGCCACGGGAAATTGCCCAGTCGCTTTTGGCATATGGGCTGGCGGATACGGAGATCTTTGTCGGCGCCGATCTGACCTATCCCACCCAGCAGCTCTGGCACGGCACGCCGGAACAGGCGGCACAGCGTCCGAATCCGAAACTCTGTGTGGCGGCGGTGCGCAATCCGCACCCGAAACCGACGGCACGCCTGGGACTGCTCCCGGACAGTGCGTTTCTGCGGAATCGTTCGCCGATGACCAAAGAGGAAGTCCGGGCGGTGGTGCTGTCCAAGCTGCGGCTGAAACCGGATGCGGTGGTCTGGGATCTGGGTGCCGGAACGGGGAGTGTGTCCATCGAATGCGCCCGGATGTGTCCCTTTGGGACGGTGTATGCCGTGGAATATAAGCCGGCGGCGCTGGAAATCCTGGAAAAGAACAAAGCATTCCTTCAGACGGAAAATTTGCAGATCATTCCCGGCAGAGCGGAAGAGCAGATCGGCAGTCTGCCTGTGCCGGACTGTGTCTTTCTGGGCGGCAGTGACGGCGCAGCACCGGAACTGATAGAGCATCTGTGCCAATTGAAACAGCCGGTGCGTCTTGTGGCAAGCGCAGTGACCCTGGAAACCCAGGCGGAACTATTTCCGCTGCTGCAAAAGCTGCCGCAGTTTGAGGTGATACAGCTGGCAGTCAGCTGCGGCAGACCGGTGGGAAATTATCACATTCTGGAAAGCAATCATCCGGTGCTGTTATTTTCATGTATGACAAAGGAGTAAGCAATGGGAAAAGGAATATTTTACGCCGTGAGCGTCGGGGCAGGAGACCAGCTGGATATGACGCTGCGTGCCAAGCAGGTGCTGGAACAGGCAGATGTGGTGGTCGCTCCGGTCACCAAACAGGGCAGCGCATCTGCGGCATACACCATAGCGGCGCAGGCGGCAGACTTGTCCCGTGCGCAGATCCTGGAAATGCTGTTTCCCATGAAAGCACACACAGATTATCGGGAACGCCTGCGTTCCGGTATTTTGCAGCCGGTCTGTGCGGCATTGGACGAGGGAAAGCTGGTGGCGATGGTAACGCTGGGGGATGTCTCCGTGTACAGCACGGCATCCTATGTGCGGCAGCTTTTGGAAGAAAAGGGATACGAGACCCGGGTTGCCGCCGGTGTGCCGTCCTTTTGTGCCGGCGCAGCCAAGGCAAAGCAGAGCCTTTGCGAAAACGGGGAGACGCTGGGAATCCTGCCCGGTGTGGCATCCCGGGAGGTCCTGGAACAGGCGTTCGACGAATTCGACAATCTGGTGATTATGAAAGCCGGAAGGGCGCTGTCCTGGTTGCTGCCGCTTCTGGAAGAACGGGGACTTCTGGAACACACCACAATGCTCCGGGATGTGGGCATGGCATCGGAATATGTGGGCAGTCCCCAGGCAGAACCGTATTCCTATTTTACAACCCTGCTGATTCGGCAGAGAGGAGAATGACATGGTATATTTTGTTGGTGCAGGCGCCGGAGACCCGGAACTGCTGACGCTCAAAGGAAAACGGCTCATCGACCATGCGGACACCTTGATCTATGCCGGTTCGCTGGTGAATCCGGAGGTTCTGGCTGGGCGAAAGCCGTCCTCTAAGGTGTACGACAGCGCCGGGATGACGCTGGAAGAGGTGCTAGCGGTCATGAAAGAGACCGAGCAGGCAGGCGGCACAACAGTGCGTGTCCATACCGGAGATGCGTCTATTTACGGGGCGATACGGGAACAGCTGGATGCACTGGACAAGCTGGGAATCGCTCATGAAGTCGTACCGGGCGTCAGCTCTTTTCTGGCGGCTGCGGCTGCCATGCAGAAAGAATACACCCTGCCGGAAGTGACACAGACTGTGATACTGACACGGATGGAAGGCAGAACGCCTGTGCCGGAACGGGAACGTATCGAAGAGTTGGCAAAGCATCGTGCAACCATGGTGATCTTCCTCTCTGTGGGACGGATTGCGGAGCTGGCAGAACGGCTGAAAACCGCTTATCCGGAGACAACGCCGGTGGCTGTGGTCTATAAGGCAAGCTGGCCGGATGAGACTATCGTCACCGGAACACTGGCAGATATTGCGGAAAAGGTGCAGGCAGCCGGCATTACCAAGACGGCGCTGGTGACAATAGGCGATTTCCTGGGGGACAGCTACGCATTGTCCAAGCTGTATGATAAAGCATTTACCCACGAGTACCGGCAGGGGAAAAACGCATGAAAACGGCATATTTCTGGCTGACGCCCCAGGGAGAACAGCTGGCGCTGCGGCTGCAAAAAGCATTTGGCGGCACAGTAGAACCCAAGGCTGCGTTCGATACGGCAGTGCAGCGTGATTTTGTATCCTGTGACTTGCTGGTATTCATTATGGCATCGGGCATTGCCGTGCGGAAGATTGCACCGCTGGTGCAGTCGAAAGCATCTGACCCGGCAGTGCTGGTTCTCGACCAGCAGGGAAAATATGTAATCAGTCTGCTGTCCGGACACCTGGGCGGCGCCAATGCCGCTGCCCGGCGCTTTGCCGCCTATCTGGGCGGTGAGGCTGTCATTACCACGGCAACGGATGTGGCGGGTGTTCCGGCGTTCGATCTGTTTGCCAAACAAAATGACCTTGTGATCGAGAATCTGCACGAGCTGAAGCACATCAGCAGCGCTCTGGTGGCTGAGGAAAAGATTACACTTCTGACAGATCTGCCCGTAGAACTAGATGCCTTTTCGGAGAATATCGTGCCGGAAACCCATCCTGTACAGCCCTGTGCCGTGGTGATTTCGGACCAGCTCCGGGACTGCCGGGCAGAGCATACGCTGTATCTGCGGCCGAAAAGTCTGGTGCTGGGTGTGGGATGCAAAAAGAACATTGCGCCGGAGCATCTGGAACAGTGCTTTTTGCGGTTTCTGGAAGAGCATCGGCTGAGCCGGCTGTCTGTGGCGAAGATTGCTACAGTTGCGCTGAAACAAAACGAGCCGGCGATTCTGGCACTGTGTGAGAAATACCGGATTCCGCTGGAAATCGTCTTGGATGATGCGATTCTGGGATGCAATTATCCCTTTGCCGCATCGCCGTTTGTGCAGCAGGTCACGGGGTTGTCGTCTGTTTCGGAGGCATCGGCGTATCTGGCATCCGGCTGCGGCGAAGTGCTGACCGGAAAGGTGAAATACAGCGGCGTGACATTTGCCGCCTGCCGGAAGAAACTGCCGGCACTGCGATGGAAAGGGGAAACTTCATGAAACCTTTGATTTATGTTGTGGGCTTTGGACCCGGAGACCGTCCGTATATGACACAGCAGGCGATCGACGCTGTGACACAGGCAGATCTGGTCGTGGGATATACCACATATATTCGGCTGCTGGAGGAGCAGTTCCCGGAACTGCGCTATTATGCTACACCCATGCGGAAAGAGACCGACCGCTGCCGGGCGGCAGTCGAGGCTGCGCTGACCGGGAAAACCGTGGCGCTTGTCTCCAGCGGTGACAGCGGCATTTATGGCATGGCAGGCGTACTTCTGGAAATTGCGGCGGAGATGCAGGCGGATGTGGAAATCATTGCCGTGCCGGGCGTTACGGCGGCAAGTGCGGCGGCGGCAGTCCTGGGCGCACCGCTGATGCACGATTTTGCGGTAATCAGTCTCAGCGACTGCATGACGCCGCTGGAACTGATCTGGCGGCGTGTGTCCCTGGCGGCAGAGGCAGATTTCGTGATCTGCCTGTACAATCCGAAGTCCCGTTCCCGGACGGAGTATCTGGCGCAGGCGGCGGTGCTGATCGGACAGCACCGCTCGCCGGACACACCGGTGGGCATTGTGCGGAATGCCGGACGTGCCGAGGAAAAGGCGTGGATCACCACGTTGAAAAAGCTGCCGGAAGAACCGGTGGATATGTTCTGTGTGGTGCTGATCGGCAACTCCCAGACATACGTGCAGAACGGGAAAATGATTACACCCCGTGGCTACTGCATCCACCCGGAGACACAGGCGTGAAAGGGCTGCGGCTTGCGGTAATTGCCGGGACGAGTGAGGCGACCGATCTCATTGCCGTCTTGCCGGAGCAGGACTGCGTCACCGCCTTTGCAGCAACGGAATACGGGAAAACGATTCTGGAAGGGCAGCACTGCACGGTGCGTGTGGGACGGCTGGATGCGGATGGCTTTCGCTTTGCACTGCGTGGGATGGATGCGGTAATAGATGCGTCCCATCCCTTTGCACAGGTGGTTACGGAAACGGTGCGGCAGGTCTGCGCAGAACTGGAACTGCCGTATTTCCGGCTGGGACGGCAGAAGATGACCTACGATTACAGTCGGGTCATCCGGGTGGAAAGCAAGGAACAGGCGGCGGCTTGTCTTGCGGCAATTCCCGGAAATATCCTGCTGACTACCGGGGTGAATACGCTTTCCTTTTATGAGAAAGCGATTCCGGATTTCAGCACCCGTGGCTGGGCGAGAATCCTGGATACGCCGGATTCCCGACGGGCGGCGGCAGATTCCAAAGCGCATCTCATTTTTGCAATGCCGCCGTTTTCCAAAGAGGATACGCTGGAACTGTTGGAAAAATATCACATTGCGGTGCTGGTCTCCAAGGACAGCGGCAGGCGTGGCGGTGTGGCAGAAAAAATGGATGCGGCAAAACAAATGGACATTCCGGTAGTGCTGCTGGGTGCGCCGGAAGAGGAAGTTCACGCCATTTCACAGGTGCTGGAATCCTTAGACAGATACCGGAAAGGAGAAACAGATGGAGACACTGTATCATAAGCCGATGGAGATCGAATCCCGGAGCATGGCGATCATTGAGGAGAATCTCACGGGCGTGGAGATCCCGGAGCCGGAGCGGAGCATTCTCAAGCGGGTGATCCATACCACGGCGGATTTTGACTATGTGGAGAACCTGTGCTTTTCCAGGGATGCGGTATCTTCGGCGAAAAAGGCACTGCAAAACGGGGCGCATATTGTGACCGATACCAATATGGCGCTTTCCGGCATCAACAAGCGCTCTCTGCATCAGCTGGGATGCCAGGCGCACTGCTTTATGTCCGACCCGGATGTTGCTGCTGCGGCGAAAGCACGCGGCGTGACACGGGCGATGGTTTCCATGGAAAAGGCGTGCAGTCTGGACGGCGATCTGATCTTTGCGGTGGGGAACGCACCCACAGCGTTGATACAGCTGGATGAACTGATTCGGGCAGGAAAGCTTTTGCCGAAACTGATTATCGGCGTGCCGGTGGGATTTGTGAATGTGGTTGAGGCAAAGGAATTGATTCTGGCGCAGGAGCAGGTACCCTATATTGTGGCAAAGGGCAGAAAAGGCGGCAGCAATGTGGCAGCGGCGATCTGCAACGCACTGCTGTATCAGCTGTACCGGTAAATTTGAACAAAACATATAAATTGAATCGGTTTTGTAAAGCAGTCCTGGAAAGGGCTGCTTTTTTTGCAAAAAGGCTTGCCAATTGACAGAAAATATGGTATAGTAGAATGGTACGGCATCATCCTGGTGCTGTACAGTGACAAAGGAGTTCTTTCGGGGACTCTGTTTTACGAACAATTGGCAGCAGATGTCAGGGAAGCAGGTGAGAATCCTGCACAGTTCCGCTACCGTGTCGGGGAGTGCCATGCAGATGCCACTGGAATTCTGTGATTCCGGGAAGGCGCATGGAATACGGTGAACCGAAGCCGGGATACCGGTCTGCTGTTTTGGAATAAAATCCCATCTACGAGAATAGAAGAAATTGTTGGTGCATCCGGTTTCCTGCGCTTTGCGGCTATGTCGCAAAGGCAAGGCTTTGTGTACCCATATGCTGTTTCCCGTGTTCTTCTGGAATCACGGGTTTTTTGATGTTTGCGGATCGGAGGCGTGTAATGCAGATCGTATTTATCCGGCACAGCATGACTGCCGGCAATCTGGAACGGCGCTATATCGGCTGCCGGACAGATGAGCCGCTCTGTGAGGCGGGCATTTCTCTGGCACAGCAGAAAACGGCGGAAATTCGTCAGACATTTCCCATGCCGGAAGTGGTTCTGACCAGTCCCATGCGGCGCTGTGTCCAGACGGCGGAGATCCTTTTTCCGGACACGCCGAGAGAAATAGTATATGGTTTGCAGGAGTGCGACTTCGGAGACTTTGAAGGGAAGAACTATGCAGAACTGTCCGGAGATCCGGCGTATCAGGCATGGATCGACAGCGGCGGAACGCTGGCTTTTCCCGGCGGAGAATCCAGAGCGGCATTTTTGCAGCGATGCTGTCAGGCATTGGAACAGGCTTTGCAGCGGCAGCAGCATCAGACAGTTGCCGCAGTGGTACACGGCGGTACGATCATGGCTGTGCTTTCTGCACTGGAAGAACAGCAAAAGCCGTACTTTTCGTGGCAGGCAGGACACTGTGAACCGATCCTCTGTACTGTGACTGGTACAGAACCACTGCGGCTGCGGCAGCAGCTGACGGAAAGGAGCTGAGAAAAGAAATGTGTATCTATATGGCAGGCGTGGACGTGCATTCCGCAGACGTTTCAGAAAGAGAACGCTTTGCATTTTCGGAAGAGCAGGTGCGGCATATCCTGCAGGAACTGGTGCAGAAAGACGGCATCAGCGGCGCAGTATTGCTGGCAACCTGTAACCGGACAGAACTGTATCTCTCCGTACAGTCTGACCGGGAACGGACGGAAAATAATGCAGCAGAACGTCAGCCGGCAGAGCAGATTTCCCCGGCGCAGCTCCTACAGTACTATGCAGGCTCTTCGGCAGAACCGCCGCACATCCTGGTGCGAACAGAACTGGACGCAGCGCAGCACCTCATGGAGGTTGCCTGCGGTCTGCATTCCCAGATCCTGCATGAGGAACAGATCGTAACGCAGGTGGGACGTGCGGTGGAACTGGCAAGAGAATGCCATACCACAGACAGTGTGCTGGACACGCTGTTCCGGACGGCAGTTTCTGCCGGAAAGGACGCACAGAACCAGGTGTCGGTCTCACAGGTGCCGCTCTCTGTCTCTTATGGGGCAGTGCAGCAGCTGGAACAGTGCATCGGAAAACTGGATGGAAAAAGCTGCCTTGTGATCGGAAACGGCAGCATGGGACGACTGGCGGCATCACTATTGGTACAGCGTGGCTGCCGGGTGTTTATGACACTGCGTTCCTATCATCACGGGGAAACGGTGATCCCCTTTGGGGTGAAACCGATTCCCTATGAACAGCGCTTTGCACAGATGAAAAACTCGGAAATCGTCATTAGTGCAACACGCAGTCCGCATTATACCATTTTCAGCGATCAGCTGAAAGCGCTTTCCCGAAAGCCACGGTTTCTGCTGGATCTGGCAATGCCCAGAGACATTGAGCCGACCTGCGGCGAGACAGACGGCGTGACCCTGTGGGATCTGGATGACCTGCACAGTGATGCTGCGCCGGACGCTGCCGCTCTGGCAGCGCTGCACCAAATCGCAGAACAGTATGCGGACAATTTTCAGATGTGGCGCAATTACCGGGATTCTGTCCCGTATATGCAGCAGCTGAAAGAACTGACCACGCAGCGTATCCTGCACAGTACTACCGCCGCACCCTATGCGGAACTGCCGCAGCTGGAAGAGATCGTCCGGCTCGTGACGGAAAAGACGGTGGATATGCTGATGGGCAGCATGAAATCAGAGATCACGCCGGAGCTGTTACAGCAGAGCTGTGCGAAGATCAGAGACAGAGGAAGATTTTGAAAGCCATGGAAGAGACGATTCGTATCGGCAGCCGTGCCAGCCGTCTGGCGGTCATACAAAGTGAACTGGTGATGGCAGAGATCCGGCGCATTCAGCCGGCGGTAAAGCTTGAACTGGTGACCATGAAAACCACCGGTGACAAAATTCTGAACAAGACCCTGGACAAGATCGGCGGAAAGGGACTTTTCTTAAAGGAACTGGATGCCGCACTTCTGGAAAAACAGGTGGACATTTGTGTCCATAGTCTGAAAGATGTGCCGGCGCAGGAAAATCCGCTGCTGCCCATCGGAGCGTATTCCGGACGGGAAGCGCCGGCGGATGTGCTGGTGTTTCCGCAAGGACAAACCCGGCGTGATCCGGCGCTGCCTGTGGGATGTGCCGGGGCAAGGCGTGCCATGCAGTTTCAGAAACTGTTCCCGGATGCGGTCATAAAGCCGGTGCGTGGCAATGTTCTGACACGGCTGGAAAAACTGGATCGTGGCGAATATGGAGCGCTGCTGCTGGCGGAGGCTGGTCTGATCCGGCTGGGACTGGCAGAGCGGATCTCCTATCGCTTTTCACCGAATGAAATGGTGCCGGCTGCCGGACAGGGCATCATGGCGATCCAGACCCGTGCAGGGGAATATGCCGGGCTGCTGCGGCAGCTGAACCATGAAGATGCTGCATTCTGTGCCGGAACGGAACGGCGCTTGTCCGGACTGCTGGGCGGTGACTGTTCTGCACCGGTGGGGTGCTATGCAAAGCTGCACGGGGACGATTTCACGCTCTATGGCTTTTCCGGCATTGACGGAACGCCGAGATTCGATAAAGTACAAGGCAAACGAGAGGACGCCGAGGCGCTGGTACAGGCGTTGGCGGCGCAGTTGAGTAAGAAGGTGTCCATATGAATTTGATCAATCGTCCACGCCGGCTGCGAAACGGCGCACTGCTGCGCAGCATGGTGCGGGAAACCCGTATTTCTGCGGATACGCTGATCTATCCCATGTTTGTACAGGACGGGGAGAATATCCGGGAAGAGATCCCGTCTATGCCCGGACAGTATCGCTGGAGTCTGGATCGTGTGGATGAGCTTTTGCAGCAGGTGACGGATTCCGGGATAAAGAGCGTTCTACTCTTCGGAATCCCTGCGGAAAAGGATGAAATCGGCAGCAGCGCATGGCAGCCGGACGGCATTGTACAGCGTGCAGTGCATCATATCAAGGCGGCATATCCGCAGCTGTATGTCATTACTGATGTTTGTATGTGTGAGTATACCTCTCACGGACACTGCGGCATTCTCTGCGGTCACGATGTGGATAACGACAAGACGCTGGAGGTTCTGGCGAAAACGGCGCTGTCCCATGTACAGGCAGGAGCGGATATGGTCGCACCGTCCGATATGATGGACGGCAGAGTGGCACGCATCCGGCAGGTGCTGGACGAAAACGGCTATGTGAACACGCCCATCATGTCCTATTCCGTCAAGTATGCCTCGGCATTCTATGGCCCGTTCCGGGATGCGGCAGGTTCTGCGCCGGCGTTCGGCGATCGGAAAAGCTATCAGATGGATCCCCACAATGCACGGGAGGCGCTGCTGGAGGCAGAACTGGACGTGCAGGAGGGTGCAGATATTTTGATGGTAAAGCCGGGCATGGCGTATCTGGATGTGCTGCGGTCGCTGAAGGAAAAGTTTCACCAGCCTGTGGCGCTGTACAGCGTCAGTGGTGAGTATGCCATGATCCAGGCGGCAGCGGCTGCCGGCTATGTCGACCGGGAGGCTGTGATCTGTGAGTCGGCTGTTTGTATGTACCGTGCCGGCGCAGATCTGCTCATCACCTATTTTGCTATGGAACTGGCGCAGTATATTCGGGAAGGGAGAATCGGATAATGGAACAGATGCAGATCACACATTCTGAGGAACTCTACTCCCGTGCCAAAGAACTGATGCCCGGCGGCGTCAATTCGCCGGTACGTGCATTTCAGTCCGTGGGCGGAACGCCGAGATTTATCCAGCGTGCCAAAGATCAGTACCTCTACGACGAGGACGGCAACGCTTATATTGATTATATTGGTTCCTGGGGTCCGATGATCCTGGGGCATAACCCGGACGTGGTGCTGGAGGCAGTACGCAGCCAGCTGGAAAACGGTCTCAGCTACGGCGCTGCTACAGCGCTGGAAGTGGAAATGGCAGAACTCATTCACGAGATCGTTCCCTGTGTGGAAATGATGCGCATGGTAAATTCCGGTACTGAGGCAGTGATGAGTGCGGTTCGTGCTGCACGGGGCTTTACCGGACGGGACAAGATCGTCAAGTTCGAGGGCTGCTATCACGGTCATGCAGACGCCATGCTGGTGAAGGCTGGTTCCGGTGTCATGACTGCCGGAATCCCCGATTCCAGCGGCGTGCCGAAGGGCTGCACCCAGGACACGCTGTCTGCGGTGTACAATGACCTGAACAGCGTGGAACAGCTGTTCCGGCAGTATCCGCAGGAGATCGCCTGCGTGATCGTAGAACCGGTGGCAGCCAATATGGGTGTTGTCGCACCGGAAAAGGGCTTTTTGCAGGGACTGCGGCAGCTGTGCGACCAGTACGGCGCACTTCTGATTTTTGATGAAGTCATTACCGGTTTCCGGTTACAGCTGGACGGCGCTGTGGGTCACTTTGGCATTATGCCGGATATGGTGACCTACGGCAAGATCATCGGCGGCGGTATGCCTGTGGGCGCTTACGGCGGCAGACGGGAGATCATGCAGCTGGTGGCACCGCTGGGGTCTGTGTACCAGGCAGGTACGCTCAGCGGCAATCCGGTGGCAATGCGTGCCGGACTGACACAGCTGCGCTATTTGCAGGCACACCCGGAGGTATATCACCAGGTGGGATTTTTGTCTCACCGGCTGCGCAGCGGTCTGGAGGATATCATCCGCCGGCACCATGCGCCGTGTACCGTAAACGGGATCGGTTCGCTGTCCTGCCTGTACTTTACACCGGAAAAGGTGCGGAACTATGCGGATGCCAAAAAGGCAGACACCGCAAAGTTCCGGGAGTACTTTCACTTCATGCTGGATCGGGGCAATTATTTTGGTCCCAGCCAGTTTGAGGCAATTTTTGTATCGAACGCACATACGCTGCGTGAGATAGATAAAACGCTGGGAGATGCAGACGAATTTTTCGCTGCACACAGCGGAAACTGAGAACCTCTTTCTGTTCTCAGCCGGGAGCCAACGGAGAGGGGTTCCGAGAGGAGAGGTTTTCATATGAACAAACAAAATGGCTCTGCTTTGCAGAACCGCAGCACCGGAGGCATGACGGGATGTCGTGTGCTGGTGTCTGCCCTGGCAGTCTGTCTGCTGCTGTCTGATATGGCAGCAAGCGGCAAATTCGGTGCATCCGCAATGCACATCATGGAGGGCTATCTGCCTGCCGGATGGTGTATTGCGTGGGGTGCACTCTGTATTCCGTTCCTGGTGGCTGGTGCAGTCAGCCTGAAACGGAAGATCGCTTATCAGGGAAGAGTGAAGCTGCTGATCGCCCTGTGCGCAGCTTTCGTCTTTATCATTTCTTCCTTGAAGATCCCGTCGGTTACCGGCAGCTGTTCTCATGCCACCGGTACCGGACTGGGTGCAATTCTGTTCGGACCGTCCATCATGTCCGTGCTGGGCATTATCGTGCTGCTGTTCCAGGCGATCCTGCTGGCACACGGCGGTCTGACCACACTGGGCGCAAATACTTTTTCCATGGCGATTTTCGGACCGTTCGTTTCCTACGGGCTGTTCCGGCTGCTGAAAAAGTGCAAAGCGCCTATGGGTCTGGCAGTATTCCTGTCGGCAACCATCGGAGACATGGCAACCTATTGTCTGACTTCGGTACAGCTGGCGGCAGCATATCCCGGCGATAACTTCTGGGCATCCTTCGGAAAGTTTATCGCTGTCTTTGCACCGACTCAAGTCCCGATTGCCATTGCAGAAGGCATTCTGACTGTCATTGTGTACAATGTCATCCAGAAGAACTGCGCAAAGGAGTTGAAGGAACTGTCCGGCATTACAGTTTCCAACCCTGGACGTGGCAAGCTGTGGGCAAGAAATCTGGTTCTGGCATTTGGCGTTGTCCTGCTGGTGACCATTCCGCTGATGCTGCTGGGCAACAGTGAATTCGGCGGCTCGGATGATGCAGGCTCTACTGTGGTAGAAGAGATCAACGGCGGCTATACCCCGTGGTTTGAATCCTTCTGGGAACCGCCTTCGGGTGAGATCGAATCCCTGCTGTTCTGTGTACAGTCGGCGATCGGCGCAGGTATCTGCGGCTTTGTATTGGGACGCATCAGCCGAAAGCCAAAGGCGGAAACGGTATCTGCACCAACAGATTCTGAACCATCCGAAACTTCTGACTAACACAGGAGGCACAAGATGAAACGACACACACACAGCCATACCCACGGAGAACGCATTCTGATCGATGAGATCGCATATGCCTCGGCACTGCGCCAGGTTTCTCCGATGTGGAAAATTTTTGTGTCCCTGTATAGTCTGTTTCTGTGCCTGTCCTCACATACCTGGGTGATAAGCGTGCTGATCTTATGCGCCATGCTTATCGCTATGACTGCCATCGGGAAAACCCGGTGGCATCATATTATCCGCTTGATGCAGATTCCGCTGGCGTTTGTGATACTGGGATGTATCATGATCCTGCTACAGGTCTCACACCACGGCGAGAAAATGCTGCTGGCGATTCCCGTCGGCAGCTGGTATTTCGGCGTGACGGCAGAGAGCGTGCATCAGTTCGGGCAGGTATTTCTCCAGTGTCTGGCGGCGGTGAGCTGTCTGTACTTTCTGTCAACCTCCACCCCGATGACGGAGCTGTTTACGGCGCTGCGCCGGATGCACATTCCGGGATTTCTGGTGGAGATGATGGAACTGGTCTATCGGTATATTTTCGTGCTGCTGGAGGCGGCATCTCAGATACGAAATGCACAGGAGTGCCGTCTGGGATATGCTACGCTGAAAACCGGCTTCTATTCCACCGGGCAGCTGATCTCTAATCTGTTTCTCCGGGCATACCGGCAGGCAGACCGGACATATACCGCCATGGAATCCAGAGGGTATACAGACGAAGTGCGGACACTGGGACTGGCATATGAGACAAAGGGCTGGCAGAAAGGGCTTGCCGTCGGGTACAGCGTATTGCTGACGGCGGCAGTGCTGATTTGCAGAATAGGAGGCAGCAGATGGGGATTATTTTAGAGGCAGAGCATCTGACATATGGCTATGACGAAAAGCGTCACGCCATTGAAGATCTGTCCATTGCATTTGAAGAGGGTAAGACAACAGCGATCCTGGGTGCAAACGGCGCCGGAAAATCTACGCTGTTTCTGCATCTGAACGGTATTTTACAGCCGGAACACGGCGAGGTGCGCTTTCGTGGGCAGCCGATCTCTTATAAGAAAGCAGGGCTGCGGCAGCTGCGTTCCAAAGTGGGAATCGTGTTCCAGAACCCGGACGACCAGCTTTTTTCGGCGTCCGTGTACCAGGATATTTCCTTTGGTGCTGTGAACATGGGACTGCCGTCAGAGGAAGTGCATCGGCGTGTGAATGTGGTGATGGAACAAATTGGAATCACTTATCTGAAAGACCGTCCCACCCATTCCCTCAGTTTTGGGCAGAAAAAGCGTGTGGCATTCGCCGGCATTATGGTAATGCAGCCGGAAGTGATTATTCTGGACGAACCCACTGCCGGGCTGGATCCGGTGGGGGTCAGCGAGCTGATGCACCTGCTGCAGGACGTCTGTCGGCAGCAGAACACAACAATCATCTTATCCACCCACGACATTGATGTTGTGCCGATCTATGCAGATGTGATCGACGTGATGGATCAGGGTCATGTGATCGCACACGGCACGCCGGAAGAGATCTTTGCACAGCCGGAACTGCTCCGGTCGCATCATCTGCGGCTGCCGAGAATTTCACATTTGCTGGAGATTCTGCAAAAAGAGGACGGCTGGGATGTGGATGCTTCGGTATCTACCATTTCCGGCGCAAGAAAAGAACTGCTGCATCACGCAGCAAACTGAGGAGAACTATCCATGAAAACAGGACGTGTATTTCTGGTGGGCGCCGGTCCGGGAGACCCGGCGCTGCTGACGGAACAGGGAAGAAAATGCCTGGAGCAGGCGGATGCCGTGGTCTATGATGCGCTGGCGTGTTCGTCTGTGCTGAATCTGACAAAGCCGGACTGTTCGCTGATTTTTGCCGGAAAAATGGCTGGGAATCACTACAAAAAGCAGAGTGAGACCAACCGGCTGCTGGTGGAACTTGCAGAGCAGGGAAAGCAGGTGGTGCGTCTCAAAGGCGGCGATCCGTTCGTCTTTGGACGTGGCGGAGAAGAGGCGCAGGTATTGCAGGAAAACGGCATTCCGTTTTCCATTGTGCCGGGTGTGTCCTCCTGCTACAGTGTACCGGCATATGCCGGCATCCCTGTGACGCACCGGGCGTATGCGCCTGCATTTCATGTTATCACGGGACACTGCAAGACGGAACAGCACGCTGAACTGGACTATGCCACGCTGGCAAAGCTGGACGGGACACTGATATTTCTGATGAGTCTCAGCAACCTGCCGCAGATCGCCGCAGCGCTGATACAGAACGGAAAGCCATCGGAGACCCCTGCGGCAGTGATCCAGGAGGGAACGACAGCGCACCAGCGTGTCGTGACTGCATCTCTGGAAAACATTGCGGAAGAGGTCAGACGGCAGGGCATCCATACACCGGCAATGACGGTGATCGGCGATGTGGTCGGTCTGCGGGAACAGCTGCAATGGTATGGAAACAGTATCTTATCCGGGAAAAGCGTTCTGCTGACCGGAACGCCGGAATACAACCGAAAAGCCGCAGAACGGCTGCGGCAGTATGGTGCGGCATCTGCGGAGATCAGTCTGATCTATCCGTCACTGCTGCATCCGGACAAACTGAAACAGCTGTCCTGGGAAAGCTATACCTGGGCGGTGATGACCAGCGCCAACGGCGTGGAGATGCTCTTTGCCGCCATGCGGCAGGCTGGGGTGGATCTGCGCAGTCTTTTGCACCTGCGGTTCGCCGCTATCGGAAAAGGCACAGCACAGGCGCTGGCAGACCACGGCATTTTCGTGGACTGCGTGCCGGAGCATTTCGACAGCCGCAGCCTGGCAGAGGCGCTGATTCCGGAACTGACGGAAAATGACAGGGTTTTGCTGCTGCGTGCAGAAAACGGTTCTGTTCTGCTGCCGCAGCTGCTGGAACAGGCAGGAAAGGCGTTCGACAATGTGCCGCTGTACACGGTGAAAACCGACCGGCGAAAGCAGGAACTGCTGCGCCAGGAACTGGAACGCACAGACTATGTGTTCCTTGCCAGTGCATCTGCGGCAAGAGCGTTTGCGGAAATGACGGGAGAGATCTCATATTCCGCAGAAGTCGTTGCAATCGGAGACGCCACGGCGAAAGCTGCCGCAGCAGCTGAGATTTCGGTAACGCATATTGCGGCACAGGCGGATATTGACGGAATGATACAATGTATATGCAAAGAAGAGGTGTAAAAAATGTATCCGATCTCACTGAATTTACAAGGGAAAAAGTGTATTGTTTTCGGGGCAGGAAAGGTGGCGCAGCGCCGTGTCTGGGGTCTGCTGGATGCCGGCGCAGAAGTGACTGTCGCTGCACCGGAGAAAATGCCGGCGTGCTGGGAAACGGCACGTCTGACTTATCTGGAACAAGCCTATGCACCGGAGCTGCTGGAAGAGCAGTTCCTGGTGTTTGCGGCAACGGATGACAGTGCGGAAAATGCACGCATCGTCCGGGATGCCCAGGCGGCAGGAAAGCTTGTCTCCTCTGCAACCGTCAGTCCGGACAGCACACCGGATTTTGCCGTCCCGGCACACCGCCGCCACGGGGATGTGACGATCTCGGTGGCAACTGAGGGCGATGCGCCGGCGCTTGCCGGTGCAATCTGCCGGGAACTGGAACCGAAACTGGCATCGTACAGTGAGATCTGTACCTGCCTGGGCATTCTGCGGCGGACGTGGAAAGAGACCATACCGGACGATTTTCACCGGATGCAGCTGCTCCGGATGCTGACCGAGCCAAAGGCGCTGGAACTGTTCCAGGAAAAGGGAAAGGGCGCTTATCTGGCGTATGCCTCTTCGCTGGCAGATGGTGAAATGCCGGCTGTCAAGAAAGCGATTCTGATGGTCAGCTTTGGGACAAGCTATGCAGACACCCGGGAGCATACCATCGGTGCTGTAGAGCGTGCAGTGCAGGTGGCGTTTCCGGAGATGGATGTTTTCCGGGCGTTTACCAGCGGCATGATTATCCGGAAAATGCGGCGGCAGGGAAACGCAGTCGATACGGTTCGGGAGGCGCTGGAAAAGCTGAAACAGCAGGGCTATACCCACGTATACCTACAGCCCACCCACGTGATTCCCGGCGAGGAATACGACCGACTCTGTGCAGATGCGGCGGCGTATACCGGTGCATTTGCGGTAATGCGCATTGGAAAACCGCTGCTGACAGAGACAGCAGATTATCCGGCGCTGGTACAGGCAATGGAGCAGGACGGCGTTATCCGGAAATCTGCGGAAAAGGCATATCTGCTGATGGGACACGGCACGCCGCATATCATCAACCAGGCGTATCCGGCATTCGATTACTGGCTGAAACGCAGCGGTTTTGACAATGTATTTGTCGGAACGGTGGAAGGCTATCCGACGCTGGAAACGCTGCTGGAACTGCTGAAAGAGCATCATTATCGAGAGGTTGTACTGGTGCCGATGATGCTGGTGGCAGGTGACCATGCGCAGAACGACATGGCTGGGGATGATTCAGATTCCTGGAAGTCGGTGCTGGAACGGTACGGCTATATCGTGACGCCGCAGTTGCAGGGACTGGGCGCATACCCGGCTGTGCAGGCACTGTATATTGCACACACAGCGCATATGCTGGAACAGTCTCCGGAAGGTGGTGAAACAAGATGAATCTTCCCAACGACCCGATCATGCTGATGAGCTATCTGAATACACAGCTCCGGGACAATTACCCGTCCCTGGAGGAACTTTGCAAGTCCATGTGCCTGGACGAGACGGAGATCAGAGCAAAGCTGGAAACAGTAGGCTTTGTCTATCAGCCGGAACGCAATCAGTTTGTATAAAATTGCATAAAGTTTTCAGAAACCAAAAAAGCGGAATGCCGACCAGTTACAGTCGGCATTCCGCTTTTCTTTGCAAATATTCAGCAGTCCGAGTGTTCGCTGAGGTAAGCTTTTACCGTTTTCAGCAGCTTTTCATGGCACTGCTCCACAGTACAGCCCGTGAAATCCACCATCAGATCTGCGTATTTTTCATACAAGGGGCAGCGCTCTTCATAGAGGTCTTCCAGGGTGTTGCAGCCGCTGTGGCAGACAACGCCACGTGTGACAAGATTCCCCACACGCTGTGCCAGAACGTCCAGCTGGTGGTGCAGATAGACAACGATGCCGGTGGACTTTAAGTACTGCATGGCGCCGTCACTGTAGACAGCGCTGCCGCCGGTGGAGATCACTGCACGGTTGGTGTGGATGGATTGCAGGATCTTTCCCTCCAGTGTGATGAAACCCTCTGTGCCGTGCTTGTCGATCAGTTCCATCAGCGGCTGTCCGTAGGTCTCGATGATGACATCGTCTGTGTCGATAAAGTGGTAGGACAGTCCCTCTGCCAGCGTTTTTCCCAGCGTAGTTTTTCCGGATCCCGGCATTCCGATCAGTGTGATATTGTGCATTTGTTTGGCGCTCCTTTTCTTGTACTTGTAGTTCCCGGCATTTTTGAGAAGTCCAGGTTCTGAAAATCAATCCAAGAGTCTGTACCGCAGCGTTTCCGGACAGGCTCACAGCAGTCATTTTGAAGTGTCCCTACTATTTTAACATATTTCTTACAAAAAAGCAAGTCATACAGCATCATCTCACAAAAAAAGTCGTTGGAAAAACAACATAATACAGCAGAAGTTCGGATAGCTGAAAATGTGTACAAAACAATTTACATCTCAACAATAAAAACAGTGGAAATCGTTATAATTATAATGGTATACTAAAAACGTATGTAGGAGCGTCAGTAAGCCCTGAAAAGTTTGTGATAGGAGCTGAAACAAGGTGAAAAATCAACAGTATCAATATTTGTGCCTGGTGGAGGAACTGCGAAAGCGGCTGCAGGACGGCGAGTTGCAGTCGGGCAGTGCAATTCCGTCAGAGGCAGAACTGGCGAAAGCGCTTTCGCTGAGCAAAAGGGAAGTGCGTCCGCTGCTGAAAAATCTGGAGATTGCAGGGATTTTGTCCGGCAGCCGGGATGGTACATATACGCTGGCGAAAGAAATGTCGGACAGTATGCGTGAACTGATGCACGTGATGTTTCTGGTGCAGAACATCTCGCCGTTTGAGGTGTGTCAGATGCGCCGTTCTATGGAACTTTCTGCCTTTCCGATGGCATATGCACGCCGGGATCATCTGGATCTGGACGAACTGAAAAATCTGCTGGATGAATTCCGCAATGGAAACGGTCTGGACAGCATCCGGGCAGATGAGGAGATGCACCGCTGGCTGATAAGAGCATCCGGAAACCGGCTGATGGAGTGCGTGACGCAGGGGATCTGGGGCATCTGTTCGGCGCAGATCAACTTGATCTTGTCGGACGGTACGGAGGAACTGCGAAAGGTGCAGGCGAGCATCCATGAGCGGTTCTATAAGAGCTTTCTCATCGGTGATCTGAGGATGGGCTTGGATGCTGTCCGGGAACACTATGACACCATTGAACAGGCACTGGGTGAGCAGTCGCTGTACGACCTGGGAACGCACATCGCCTGACAGGCTGAAACGGAAAGGAGAATGTGATGAATCTCTTTTTAACGCTGGCATTTTTATTTTGCATTGGCAGCGTGCTGGGATGGGGCTTGGAGGTCATATTCCGCCGCTTTTTCTCGGCGCACCACTGGGTGAATCCGGGCTTTCTGGTCGGTCCCTACCTGCCGCTGTACGGCTCCAGTCTTTGCGTGCTGTATCTGCTGGCGATGCTGGAACCGCTCATGCCGGGCGACAGTCCCTGGCTGAAAAAGATACTGCTTTTTGTGGTAATGGCGCTGGCAATCACGGCACTGGAATATGTGGCAGGGATGATCTTTATTCACGGCATGAAAATCAAGCTGTGGGATTATTCCGACCGCTGGGGAAATGTCAAGGGCATTATTTGTCCGCTGTTTACGTTTTTCTGGCTGGTGCTGAGTGCTGTATACTATTTCCTCATCCATCCGCATATTTTGTCGGCGCTGCACTGGCTGGCAGAAAATCTGGCATTTTCGTTCTGCATCGGATTCTTCTACGGTATCTTCTTAATTGACGTAGGATATTCTACCCATTTGATGGTAAAGATTCGTGCGTTTGCAGCGGAGACCAATATCGTGGTACGTGTAGAGGAACTGCGTGAGGACATTCACCAGGCGCTGCAAAAGAAAAATGTGCGCCGGTTCTTTTTCCCTATGCACGGCGGCGTGCCGGTGCGGGAAATGCTGGATCAGTACGTAAAGCAGCACTTCTCACGGGAAAAATCCCAGGGAAAGTGGATTCGGCTGCCATCCAAAAAAGCCAAAGAGAAAAAATCCAAATAAGCTAAAACAGCCCGATACTCTCAAAGTGAGAAAGCATCGGGCTGTTTTTTTACATTTGCTGGATTTATTCTTCCGGAGGTGCCTGCTTTCGGCTGCGTCTGCGGTTTTCGGATTCTACCGGCAGCACGTCCTCGAACATGGCGTAGAACTTCATGGGGATAAAACGATCCATGTGGCACTTGCCGAAGAACCATTTCCGGTACTGGCACTGTTTGATGATATCCTCGAAAAAGGTGTGGATCTCCAGACGCTGCTGGACATCTACCCCCAGGCAGTCCTTCAGAGATGCCGGCGGTTCGTGGGTGATGATGTAGTCCACCTGGGCGTTGTGCTCATTCAGATTGTGGATGGCACGGCGGATCTCAGCGTGTGTGGGCTGTTCCCGCTGCCACCAGTTGCGACCCTGCCGGAATTCAAAGTCCTGGCTGTGGCCGCCGCCGAATGCGAAAAAGGTGCGGTCGTCAATGGTGAAGATCTCGCCACGCATCATGTGAAAAATATTCGGTGCGATCAGATGCGCCCTGCCGCCACGCCATCTGACTGTGCGGAAACTTTGTTCCAGGATGTCGAAATTTTCGTGGCAGCCGTCTACGAAAGCGATGGTGAACGGCATTTCACGCAGTTTTTTCAGATTTTGTTTTTCCTGGCGGGAACCGTCCCAGATAAAACCGAAGTCACCGCAGACAATGAGAACATCGCCGGCTTTCAGCTTTTTGAAAATGGGATTTTTGAATCGTGACAGATCTCCGTGCATATCTCCTGTAATGTATACCAAAAGGAAAACCTCCTTGTGCCCTGCCTTTTGCTGCTGCTTTTTCGAATGTCAATGGCAGGCGGTTATGATTTATTTGCATGGCGGCACTGAAAAATGATTGCGGTGTGTCCGATGGGGCAATTTTTATGGAGTGCTGCCTTTGTTTTTTTGCATTTTTTCGCTGCTTATATTATTTTATCATATTTTCCGTGAAAGGTAAATAAATTTTCGAAAAAAGTCTTTTCGAATCGGATTTTTTTTGCTATAATAAGAAAGTGGAGTTTGAAAACTTTCACGAATAAAGAATTTTCGGGAGGATTGCATCCTATGCACTTGTTCCATTTGATAAAACGTATGAGCGCCGCCGCAGTGACCTGTATTGTAAGCACCGTGATTTTGTGCGGCAATTTCCTTTCGGCACAGGCATATACCTTTACGCCGGACAAAACCTTGCACAGCCAGGCGGCGATTCTGTACAACCGGGATACCGAGCAGGTACTATACGAGAAAAATCCGGATCAGCCCCAGATGCCGGGACACCTGGCGCAGATCATGACGGCGATCGTGGTCATGCAGAGCTGTTCCGACCTGGATGGCACGACCATTACGGCAGATGATGCGCTGTATAAGACACTGTACAATTACGACGAACCGGATGACCTGCGCTATGCGGACATTGACGACGGAGACACGCTGACTGTACGGGAATACCTCTATGCCATGATGCTAACCTCTTCCTGCGAGGCATCGCTGATTCTGGCGAACCAGTTCGGGGACGGCAGCATTGACGCATTTGTGACGAAAATGAACGATACTGCTGCGGAAATCGGCTGCACAGCAACTACCTTTACGAATCCTACCGGATTGTGTGACAACCGGCAGCAGACGACAGCACGGGATATGCTGACCATCACCAACTATGCCCTTTCTCTGGATGGGTTCGAAGAGATCGCAACGGCGACTTCATTTACGCCGAAAACGGCGAATCCGATGAATCATCCGGATGCGTCTGCCTGGAACTGGACGCAGGCAAATTCCATGGCGCTGGAGGACAGCTCCTACTACTATGAAGGGGCAAAGGGCATCAAAACAGGTAATCTGAGCAAATCCGGAAGAAGCATCATTACGGAGGCAACGCAGGATGAAAATACATATCTTGTAATTGCAATGAATGCGCCGTTTGAGGATTCGGACGGCAAGCTGCAATATTATCACATTGAGGATGCCACAACACTGCTGAACTGGGCGTTCCAGTCGTTTGCCTATACCACACTGCTGGAGGATGACGAGGAAACGGCAGAGGTGGAAGTGATGAACTCGGACGGCAATTCCTACGTGCTGGTGCATCCGAAGGAGGACTGCATCCTGCTCTGGTGCAAGGATGTGGACGTTTCTGCGGTGCAGAAGGTGATACACCTGGATCAAAACGTCATGGCACCTGTGAAAAAAGGCGACAAGCTGGGAACGATGGAACTGAAATTTTCCGGGGAAGTGATCGCAGAAGTGCCGCTGGTGGCGGTTGCTGATGTAGACCGGTCGTTCACCAAGTTCAACGCCTATGCGCTGGAGAATTTCCCGAACTCGCCGTGGTTTACGGTGGGAATCGTCGCCGGTGCTGTTCTGTCAGCACTGTACATTGCGCTGTGTATCTATGCCTCTTATCGGGCAAAGAAAAATGTCACACCGGAAGACCCGATCCATCTGGTGCCTCACGCAACGGAATTTCATGACCGTCCGCAGCGGAACTGGAAACGCTCTGACACAGTATTCTACCATGGTCCGGAGTCCAGAACGGAACACGATCCGGATGCACAGAAAAATGCAGAAGAAAAGGAAAAAGAGCTGACAGGCGCAAACCGAAGATAAAGGGGATGCTGTTATGAAGATCGCCATTGCGCAGACAGAGATCTGCTTTGAAGAACCGGAAAAGAATTTGCGGACTGCTGAAAGCTGGATCGAACAGGCAGCACAGGAAGGTGCAGATGCAATATTTTTTCCGGAGATGAGCTTTACCGGATTTTCCATGCACGTGGAAAAAGTGGCAGCGTATGCGAACCCGATTCGGCAGACAATGTGCCGGCTGGCAGCGCAGGAACACATTGCTGTGGGATACGGCTGGACTTCCTGCAAGCCCGGCGGTAAAGGGGAAAATCACTACACGATTCTCGGAAAATCCGGGGAAGTGCTGTCGGATTATGTGAAGATACATCCCTTTTCCTACGGCGGAGAAGAGCAGTTTTACGACAGCGGCACGGAAATTGTTCACACAGTGCTGGAAGATTTTCCGGTCAGCACGCTGATCTGCTATGACCTGCGTTTTCCGGAACTGTTCCGGGCGGCAGCACAGACCAGCCGGCTGATCGTTGTCCCGGCGAACTGGCTGCACCAGCGCACGGAACACTGGCGGCTGCTGCTCCGGGCGAGAGCCATCGAAAACCAGGTGTATGTGCTGGGTGTCAACTGCGTCGGAAAGCAGCAGTCCTACACCTTTGACGGGCAGAGCTGTCTGGCAGACCCGGAGGGAAATATGTGCTGTGTCTGCGGTGATGCACCGGAACTGGCATTTGTGACTGTGGAGAACGACACGGAACAATTCCGGCGTGCGTTTCCCACCTGCCGGGATGTGAAACTGCCGTTTTATACGGAATTGTATCAGAATCTTGTGAGGGAAGAGGAGCATCAATGATTGAGGTTTTTCAGCCGCCCCGGATCACACGGGAAGAGACTGCCTATAAAATGCTGTTTCATGTTTTTGCGGCTTTTGCAGCATTGGCGGTTTCCATGGCTGGGTTGTTTTATTCCATGGCTGGAGATTCCCGAAAGAACCGGGATGCGCTGCATAAAGTCACGTCTCCGGAGACGGAATTGTGGGCGATTATTGTTTTCGCTGTGTTTGTCTTGGCAGCTGTCTATTTATCGGTTGCAGGGGTTGTGCTGTCCCGGCGAGTGAGAGGACAGTTTGTGCGGTGGGTGAAAAAAGGCGGCAAACTGTATTTTGTGTCTGCGAGTGCCTCAAATGTCAGAGCAAGCGGTTCTTCCAGACGGATTTCCAGTTCGCTGAAATTGCAGGACGCATCGCTGAACGTTTTGAATGATTCCGGGGCTTTGGAGGATATATTAAACGGAAAAACTGCATATGCCTTTATCCAGGCAATACCGGTGACAAGTGTCACTTGGGTTCGGCAGAGGAAACGTGGCACAAAGGTGTATTTCCAAAACAAAAAGGTATTTCTATCTAAGAAAATGTACGGGTATCACGTACTTCTGCATCTGCTGGAAGAAATAAGCACACATTGAAAAAAGGCAGCCGTGAAAACGCTGAAATGCGTTCATGGCTGCCTTTTGCTGTATTCTGTAAGTCAAAGTTTTAGTGTTCCGGATAAGTGACTTCCATTGCCTTCTGGAAAAAGGCGTGCATCTCCGGGAATTTGTCCCGGATGCGCATGGGCTTGATCTTGGTGTCGGTAAAGCAGTGGGAAGAGGTGGCAACTGCACAAAGCTGCCCGGTTTCCACGCAGAGGATATCATACCGCAGTTCCAGCTTGAAACCGTTGTATTTGGTGATGTAGGAGTAAACTGCCAGATGCTCACCGAAGTGCAGGGAGTGCTTGTATTCACAGGTGACGCCCAGCACCGGCAGCATAATGCCTTCTTCTTCCATCTGGTTATAGCCGACGCCGATCTTGTCCATGAAATCAACTCTTGCCTCTTCTGCCATGTGGATGTAGTTGGAGTGGTTCACGATGTCCATGCGGTCTGTCTCATGGTAAAATACCATGCGGGTATACGGTGTGATTTCCATAATACGGACTCCTTTTCTCGGATGTGTTTCCGGAAACTGCCTTTTTGTTTCCGTGGACACAGAAAGTCTTTCTTTTTAGTATAGCACAACTTCTTCGGTTTTACTGGTTCTTTTTGTGTCCAGTGTGTTAAAGAAACGCTGGATAAGGCATATCTGAGGCACAAGCTTTACGCAGTGTTCTTCGAAATGCAGAGAACAGAACGGAAAAACGATTTTTTTCTTCCCGGTATTGCAATTTGTCACTTTTTCGGGTATAATATAAAGTAAGACACTATGTCAGCAGGAGGAAAGAGCATGAAGAAGTGGCTGATTCACCAGCCGCCGGAAGAGGCGGCAAAACAGATCCGGAGCGGCAGCGATCTGTCCATGCTGTGCGCACAGGTTCTGGCATCCCGTGGAATGCACAATGTGCAGGAGGCGGCGGCGTTTTTACAGTGTGACGGTCTGGCAGATCCGTTTCTCACCGCAGATATGGAAACGGCGGCGGATTACATCAACCAGGCACTGGACAACGGCAGCCGCATCTGCATTTACGGAGACTACGACTGTGATGGTGTAACAGCCACGGTGATCCTGTACTCTTATCTGCTGGAACTGGGCGCAGATGTGACCTATCGCATTCCGGAACGGGATGAGGGATACGGGCTGAATACCAATGCAGTCCGGGAAATGCACGAGGACGGCGTGGAACTGATCGTTACGGTGGACAACGGCATCACAGCACTGGAAGAGGCGGAACTGATTGCAGAGCTGGGCATGACGCTGGTCATCACAGACCACCACCAGCCGCTGGAAATGCTGCCGAGAGCGGCGGCAATCGTGGACGCACACCGGGCAGACGACACTTCGCCGTTTCACGACCTCTGCGGCGCAGGCGTGGCGCTGAAACTGGTGGCAGCGCTGGACGGCGGCGATACGGCAATGGCGCTGGAACAGTTCGGGGAACTGGCGGCAATCGCAACTGTGGCAGATGTGGTAACGCTTTCCGGCGAAAACCGCTATCTGGTGCAGCTGGGACTGCGGCTTTTGGCGAACACAGAGCGCCCCGGACTGCTGGCACTCCTGGACAAAAGCGGACTGACGGGAAAGGCGTTTACTTCTACTTCCATTGCATTCGGCATTGCACCGAGAATCAACGCCGCCGGACGGTTCGGCTCTCCGAAAACGGCGGTGGAACTGCTGTTATGTGAAGATCCGGATGAGGCGGCAGAACTGGCGGAAGAGCTGGAACGGCGCAACCAGGCGAGAAAAGCGGAGGAATCCAGAATCCTGGAAGAGATCGCTTTGCAGGCGGCAGAACAGCCGCAGCTGCTGAAAGAACGTGTACTGGTATTTGCCGGAGAAAACTGGCATCACGGCGTTATCGGCATTGCGGCGTCCCGTCTGGAAGAACAGTTCGGCAAGCCGACCATTCTGATTACCATAGAAGGCGATCAGGCGAGAGGGTCAATGCGGTCGTTCGGCGAATTCTCTGCATTTCGCTGTCTCCATGCCTGCAGTGATCTGCTGTCCCGGTACGGCGGTCACCCCGGCGCAGGCGGCTTTTCTCTGCCGGCAGACCACGTAGAACTGTTTCGACAGGCAGTGCAGCACTATGCGAAAGAGGCACATCCCACCATGCCGGTGCTGACCTTAGAGGCAGACCGGCTGCTGATGCCCCAGGAGATCACCATGGAGAATATTACCAGCCTGTCGGTGCTTGCGCCTTTCGGTGAGGGAAATCCTACGCCGGTGTTTGCGCTTTGTCATGCGGTGATGCAGGGCATCCAGCCGCTGTCCGGCGGAGCGCATTCCAAGCTTAAAATTACTTACGGTGGCATGGCAATGGATCTGCTGCTGTTTCGGACGAAACCGGAGGATGTGACGCTGAAAAACGGCGATATCTGCGATTTTCTGGTCAACATAGAGGTGGGCAGTTTTCAGGGCAGACCGCAGCTTTCTGTGATCGTCAAGGACTATCGGAAAAGCGGTCTGAAACAGGCGAAATATTTTGCCGCACAGAGTACATATGAACAATTTTGCCGTGGCGAGACATTGCAGCAGAACTTTTATCCGGCAATTACACCGGCAAGAGATGTGCTGGTGCAGATCTATCAGCGGATCCCTCAGACGGATATTGCGCTGGATGGGCTGTTCGGGAGCGTGCAGGATCTGCCGCAGATGAACTACTGCAAGCTTCGGCTGGCGTTGGATATTTTTTCGGAATTGGGATTGGTGCAGCAGGATCTCTGGACACAGCGGGTACACCGGAATCCGGTAAAGGAAAAGGTGAATCTCCAAAGTTCCGTCCTGCTGCAGGGATTACAGAAAAAAGGAGCGGATGTTGTATGACACAGGAAAACACAAGCGGAGATGTGCGTTCGGCTGCACAGGATAAACCGCAGATTCCTCAGAATGAGGTCACGATCTCGGATCTGGCGAAGAAGATTCTTGCGACGGATAAACAGTACGATCTGAGCAAGATCCTGTCTGCGTATCAGCTGGCAGAAAAGGCACACGCCGGGCAGAAACGCTCTTCCGGAGAACCGTATATTATCCATCCGCTGGCGGTGGCAGATATTCTGCTGGATCTGGGAATGGATACGGATACGATCTGCGTGGGTCTGCTCCACGATGTGGTAGAGGATACGGAATATACGCTGGATGATATCCGGAAGAAGTTCGGACAGGATGTGGCGATGCTGGTGGACGGCGTCACCAAGCTGAACCGCATTCCGATTTTTGACAAGGAACAGCAGCAGGCGGAGAATGTCCGGAAGATTCTGCTTGCCATGTCCCATGACATCCGTGTCATGATTATCAAGCTGGCAGACCGCATTCACAATATGCGTACACTGAAATTCCTGCCGCCGGAAAAACAGCGCCGCATTGCGCTGGAAACTATGAATGTCTATGCGCCGATCGCACACCGTCTGGGAATCCGTACTGTAAAGGACGAGCTGGAAGACCTGGCGTTCTATTACCTGGACTCCTATGCGTATTCGGAAATCGAACATATTATGGAGATCAAAAAGGATGAACGGGAAAAGTTCATCGAATCCATTAAGGAACGTATCCGGAAACGCCTGGCACAGGAACACTTTGCGAAAGAACCGATCATCGAGGGACGTGTCAAGAGCATCTACGGCATTTACAAGAAGGTCTATGTCAACCACAAGGGCATGGATGAGATCTATGACAAGTATGCTGTCCGTGTCATTGTCTCTACGGTTGCAGAGTGCTATATGGTGCTGGGCATCGTTCATGATATGTTCCGGCCTTTGCCGAACCGGTTCAAGGACTATATCTCTACGCCGAAGTCCAATATGTATCAGTCCCTGCACACCACAGTTCTGGGACGGGAGAGCATTCCTTTTGAGATTCAGATTCGCACCTGGGATATGCACGTCTCTGCGGAATACGGCATCGCTGCCCACTGGAAGTACAAAGAGGGTATCCAGGGCAAGGATAAGATGGAAGAGCGTCTGGCATGGGTGCGCAAGGTAATTGAAGCACAGCAGACCTCGGACGACGTAGAAGAAATTGTCCGTGCCATCAAGAACGACCTGTCTCCGGAGGATATTGTGGTAATGACGCCCCGTGGCGATTCTATCTCTCTGCCGGTTGGCTCAACGGTGATCGACTTTGCATACCGCATCCACACGGAAATCGGACACAAGACCATCGGCGGCAAGGTGGACGGCAAGATGGTTCCGCTGGATTATCCGCTCCAGACGGGACAGATCTGCGAAGTCCTGACCAGCAAAGACCCCAACAAGGGACCCAATCGTGCATGGCTGGGTATTGTCAAGACCAACGAGGCAAAGTCCAAGATTCGTTCCTGGTTCAAGAAAGAGTGCCGAGAAGAGAACATTGCTACCGGCAAGGCGAATCTGGAGCAGGAGTTCAAGCGCTGTCACATCAATCTGCCGGAAACGGAATGGGGCGCATTCCTGGCAGATGATCTGAAACGGCACAACTGCGACACGCTGGAGGACTTCTACGCCTCGATCGGATACGGCGGCGTTATGCTGTCCAAGATCATGCCGAGACTGAAAGAACTGTATGTGAAATCGCACGGCGCAGAGGAAGAAGAGACAAATCCGGTTGCACCGGTGATGCAGACGGAGACACCATCCGGTAAGGACTGTATTGTCCTGGATCGGATCGACGACTGCGTATTCAAGTTTGCGCAGTGCTGCAATCCGCTGCCGGGCGATGATATCGTGGGCTTTATCACACGGGGACACGGCATTTCCGTGCATACGAAAAACTGCGTCAACTACCAGGCGGCGCTGAAACGGAACAACCCGGAGGAAATGGCACGCTGGCTGCCGGTGCAGTGGACGAACAACACTTCTGCGCTGATTCCTACCGGCATCGAAGTGATTGCGTCAGACCGTGTGGGGCTGGTGTTTGATATTACGAAGATTCTCTCGGAATCGCATATTCTGATCGTGCATTCGTCATCCCGGAATCTGCGCAACGGCAATGCGATTTTTGAGGCGAGCGTCCAGGTTGCCGGAACAGATCAGCTCCAGGCAATCATGGATAAGCTGCGGAAGATCCGGGGCGTGATCTCTGTGGAACGTGCAAAAAAGTGAGGTGGCTGCAATGAAAATTACAACGCTGATGCTGGGAGAACTGGCATCGAACTGTTATATCCAGGAAGTGGGCAACAAGAAGTGTGTCATCGTGGACATCGGCGGTGATGCGCCTATCGTGTTCCGCCGTCTGGAAATGATGCAGCTGGAACCCCTGGCAATTCTGCTGACGCACGGGCATTACGATCACATTGCCGGTGTGGAGCAGGTACGGGAAAAGTATCAGATTCCGGTCTATGTGCATTCTCTTGATGCAAATATGCTGACTGACAGCCGTGCCAATCTGGGCGACTGGCTGTCTACCCAGCCGTTTCAGCCTGTTCAGGAATGGAAAACGGTGGAGGACGGTGACACGCTCCAATTCGGGGACAATACGTTCACGGTGATTCATACACCGGGGCATACACCGGGCAGCGTTTGCCTGCAAAGCGGCGATGTGCTGTACACCGGAGACACACTGTTCCGGATGTCCCGTGGCAGAACGGATTTTCCAGGCGGCAGCGATGCACAGATGCTGGAATCTTTCCGGAAACTGAAAGCGCTGGACGGCGATTTTCGGGTATTGCCGGGGCATAATGAAGAATCGACACTTTCTTTTGAAAAGGAACACAATCCAACGATGCGAGGACTATAATTCATGCCAAATGTTGAAACCAATCTGACAAAGCCGTTTCCCGTTGTCTTTTCGGGACACACGCTGAAATATGAAATCGAATGTATCTGCAAGATTTTCCTGCCGATTCGAAAGTTTACGTTTCTCTATGATACGGCGCAGCTGCCGGAGGATGCAGAAGAGGGTGCTGTTCTCACGCTGGAACAGCAGGGCAGTCAGAGCCGCTTTTTTGTCCGGGTGCAGTACCTGGGAAAGACGCTGGAGCAGGAGCAGTTTTTCCCGGCCTGTTCGCCGGAAACAGACAAGCAGCTGTGCGAATACCGGTTCAGTGCCATGCTGTTCCGGCTGCTGGAACAGATCACAGATCTGCATCCGGCGTGGGGCTTGCTGACGGGGATTCGTCCGGTAAAAAAGGTGCAGCCTTATCTGGGCAAAGGGTATACCAAGGCAGAGGTCTGTGAGAAACTCCATGAGAAGTTCTGGATTTCCCCGGAAAAGCTGTCTTTGGTCTACGATACGGCGATCGTACAGCAGCCGCTTTTGGAGAAAACGCCAAAGCGTGGCATCAGTTTGTATTTGTCGATTCCGTTTTGTCCCACACGCTGCAGCTATTGTTCCTTTGTATCCCATTCCATAGAACAGGCGCACAAGCTGATTCCGGGATATCTGGAAAAGCTGTGCGAAGAGCTGGTGATCTGGGGGCAGCTGGTACGGGAACAGGAACTTCTGGTGGATACGGTCTATTTCGGCGGCGGTACGCCAACTTCGCTGACGGCGGAACAGCTGGAACAGGTACTGACGGCTGTGCAGGACAATTTTGACCTTTCGCATCTGCGGGAATACTGCGTTGAGGCTGGCAGACCGGATACCATTACCCCGGAAAAGCTGAAAACACTGAAACGGTTCGGGGTTGATCGTATTTCTGTCAATCCGCAGACTATGCAGGACAGCGTACTGGAAACTATTGGAAGAAAGCATACTACGGCGCAGACGGTGGAGGCATTCCGGATGGCTCGTGCGGCAGGATTCGACAATATCAATATGGACCTCATTGCCGGACTGCCAGGGGATACACCGGAGGGCTTTCATGATACCCTGGAGAAGATCCTGGCGTTAGACCCGGACAGCATTACTGTTCATGCGCTGACGCTGAAACGGGCGGCAAATCTTTTTGCTGAGGGAGAGAGTCAGGTACATAACCCGGTGGAACAGATGGTGCAGGAGAGTATGCGCCGTCTGCCGGAACACGGCTATGCGCCCTATTATATGTACCGGCAGAAGAACACCATTGACAACCAGGAAAACGTGGGATATGCCCGTGCAGGAAAGGAATCGCTGTACAACATCCTTATTATGGATGAGAGTCAGTCCATTTTTGGCGCTGGATGCGGTGCGTCCACAAAGCTGGTAGAACCCTGCGGCAGAATCACACGAATCCATAACTATAAGTTTCCCTATGAGTATATCCGTCAGTTTGACCAGCTGATGCAGAAGAAAGAGCAGGTACGGGAGATCTGCGAGCGGATTCGGGAACAGGAAACGGAGTAAAAAGGAGTACAGATATGCCATTTATTCATGTTCAGACAAATACAGCAATCACAGACGAACAGGCAAAAAATATTAAGACACATCTTGGACTTGCAATTACAGCAGTTCCCGGAAAAACGGAGAACTGGCTGATGGTGGAGACAGAGGGCGACAAGCAGCTTTTCTTTCAGGGAACAGATGCGCCGGCAGCAATGGTAGAGGTTCAGCTGTACGGAAAAGCATCGTCCAATGCGCTGAATACGCTGACCAGCAACATTACCGGAATTCTGCTGGATACACTAAAAATTCCAACAGACAGAATTTATGTAAGCTATATGTGTACAGAGAATTGGGGCTGGAACAGCTCGAATTTCTGATGGGAAACAAGAATGCTGTGCCGGTGCGAGATGTACTATAGCCGCCGGTGCGCTGCAAATCAATCAAAAACCTGTTCTGTGCAAGGGTATGTGAAAATGCAGAACAGGTTTTTCAATACGAGGCGATGGAAATTTGAAAAAGAACGACATTTTTGAAACAGAAATCATGGATATGACCACGGAAGGCAGCGGTGTCTGTCGGGTGGACAATATGGCAGTGTTTGTGCCGCACACCGCAGTGGGTGACCGGATTCGGGTGCGCATCGTAAAAGTACTGAAGAGCTATGCCTTTGGGATCGTGGAAGAACTGCTGGAGCCTTCGGCAGACCGCATTGTGCCTGCCTGCGGTTTATCCCAGTGCGGCGGCTGTCTGTTTCAGCATATCACGTATGATGCAGAACTGCGTGTGAAAGAAAAGGCGGTGCAGGATGCTTTTATTAGACTGGGAAAGCTTTCTCCGGAATTTTTGCCGATTCTGGGCGCTGAGTCCCGTACCAGATACCGCAACAAGGCGCAGTATCCGTTCGCTTTGGACAAAACAGGACAGCCGATTCTGGGCTTTTTTGCCCGGAGAAGTCATCGGGTGATTTCGGTGAAGGACTGTTTGCTGCAGCCGGAATTGTTTGGGAAAATTGCCGGTACAGTGCTGGAGTTTGTGCGGCGCAATTCGATTTCAGTATACAATGAATCCAGCGGAAAAGGGGATATGCGGCACTTGTATCTGCGGTGCGGACAGCATTCCGGAGAGGTGATGGTTTGCTTTATCGTGCGCAAGCCAATTCGGAAAAAGCTGATGCCGTTAGTTGAGATTTTGACCGAGCAGTATCCGCAGATCAAGAGTATCAGCATGAACTGCAACCCGAAGAAAACCAATGTGATTCTGGGAGATTCCACGGAAACGCTGTGGGGAAAAGATACCATTACGGACACCATGTGCGGCAATGCTGTTGATCTTTCGCCGGAGTCGTTTTACCAGGTGAATACCATACAGGCAGAGCGGCTTTATGGTGCGGCAAAAGAATTTGCACAGCTGACGGGGAAAGAACGGCTGTTGGATTTGTACTGCGGCGCCGGAACGATCGGGCTGTCTATGGCAGATGCGGTGTTGGAATTGGTTGGCGTGGAAATTGTTCCAGAGGCTGTGGAGAATGCAAAGGAAAATGCTGCGAGAGCTGGCGTGAAAAATGCGGCGTTTTTCTGCGGCGATGCAGGCAGCATTGCCGGAAAGCTGGCGGAACAGGGGACTGCGCCGGATGTGATCGTCGTCGATCCGCCCAGAAAGGGATGCGATGAGGCAGCGCTCTGGGCGATGGTGCAGATGCAGCCGGAGCGAATCGTGATGATTTCCTGCAACGCCACAACGGCAGCCAGAGACTGTGCAATGCTGAGCCGGATGGGGTATGCGGCAGAACGGGTGCAGCCGGTGGATTTGTTTCCGGGGACGGGGCACGTTGAGTGCGTAGTATTGATGTCAAGGAAGCAAGGATAATAGATGAAAAAGTGCTGATTTTTCGGCACTTTTTTCTTTTTGGAGAATATTTGAAAGGTAGCTGAGATGTCTTTTTTCTGTATGCGGGAACAAGTCAGGATAAGATCAGAAATACACAAAATTGAAATTGACACAACGCATACAAGCCAAGAATGTATCAGGGAACAAATCCAGAACCATAAAAAATGCCATGCTGGGAAAGCACATCTTCTCAGCATGGCATTTTGTTTCTATGAAATGTAGATTTCTTCGTAAAATCCGCCCATTTATTTGCAGAAATTTCAGACAAAACAGCATCGAATCTGCTATCATTATAGCAGATTTTCAGAAAAAGTAAAGTATATATTTCTGAAAATTCATGAATAAATCATCAGAATCGGAGAAAAAGCAGACGTTTTCTTGCTTTGAACAGTCCGAAAACTTGTCAGGAGGGATTTCCAATGCCAAGAAGAGGCAGCAACATTTACAAGAGAAAAGACGGTCGGTTTGAGGGACGTGTCCCAATCGGGCATAAGGAAGATGGATCGCTGAAATACAAATTTGTGTATGCCAGAACGCTTTCTGAAGTAAAGGAAAAAATGGCACAATTTCAAGCTGTTTTGCAGAGCCAGCCAGTTTCTGCTTTGAAATTGACCGTGGCAGAGGCATCTCGTCAATGGCTTTCTGCGGCAAAACTGCGTGTGAAACCGTCCAGTTATGCGCACTATGAAAACATCATTCGCAATCATATTCTTCCGGATCTCGGAACAAAGTATCTTACGGATATGACAACACACCAGCTGAATGATTTTGTCTTTGAGAAACTGCAAAGCGGTCGATTGTGCGGAACTGGCGGACTTTCCGCTCGGTTTGTACAAGACATTATGCGGGTTTACCACAGCATAGAACAGTATGCAGTGCAGGAGTATCACATTCATGGAACGCATTTCACTATGCCAAAAGCAGAGAAAAAGCAGCTGGATGTTTTGTCTTCTGAGGAGCGAAAGAAGTTGGAGCAGTATCTTCTTCAGACAGGGTTGACCGTTGATTTGGCGATTCTGCTGTGCTTGTTCACCGGTTTGCGTGTAGGTGAATTGTGTGGCTTGCAGTGGAGCGATATTGACTTTGAAAACGGAACACTTTCTGTAAAACGAACGGTGCAGAGAGTCTATCGAAATGGCTGCTCTGAGGTACTGATTGGCTCCCCAAAAAGCAGAACTTCTGTGCGGACAATTCCGGTTCCGTCCTTCTTGTTGACATTGCTGGAAAAGAAAAAGCGACAGGATTTTTTGTACCTGATTACTGGGAAAAGCAAACCGGCAGAACCGAGAACCATGCAGTATCGGTTTCAGAAAATCCTGAAACTTTGTGGTATCCGGAAGGTCCCATTTCATCTGCTTCGGCACACTTATGCTACAGATTGTATTGCCCATGGGTTTGATGCAAAGACGCTGAGTGAATTGCTGGGACACGCTGATGCCAGTATTACTTTGAATCGATATGTGCATTCCTCTATGCAGATGAAGCAGGAATATGTAAAGCGACTGCAATTGACGGGATAATGTTTCGCCGTCAAAAAATCGTATGGAAAATGCAAAAAGTATCGGAAACAGCGTGACTTTTTAGGCTTGAATGGTCAATGGGCGGATTTTACGAAACAAAAATGCTTCTTCCCTTTTAGTATCTCCAACGGTAAACCATCTATTCTTCTTGCTTTTTGGGATTTTTTATGGTATTATGGAAATAGAGAGAGAAAGCTAAGAAAGGGGCATATTACGTGATTCGTATAGCAGTAGTAGATGATGAAAAAGCAGTATGTGATGAACTACTATTTTTTCTGAAAGAATACGAAATGAAATTCAAAATGATTTTTGATATTTCAATCTATTACAATGGAGAAAATCTTTTGGCTGATCTGGAAGATGATATACATTTTGATTTAATTCTATTGGATATTGAGTTAGCTAAGATTAATGGTGTAGAGGTCGGTAGACATATACGTGAGATAAACCAAGATTACTTGTGTCAAATTATTTATATCTCTTCTAAAATGGGATATGCTATGGAATTATTTCAGGTGCATCCATTTCACTTTTTGATGAAACCCATACAAAGAGAAACATTATTTTCTTGCCTGGGTGAATATCTTCGATTATATTCCAAGAAAGATTTTTTTGAACTAACAAACAAAAATGTAAAAAAGCGAATACCAATAGAGCAGATACAATATTTTGAAAGCAATGGAAGAAAGATTACTGTCTATTGTTCAAATGAATCACATGAATTTTATGGAAAATTGAGTGATTTGTCAGAAATGAAAATTCTAAAAAATTTCCTTATGATCCATAAATCTTTCTATATTAACATTGCTCATATTTCATCATATAGTTATGATTCACTGACAATTGATGATTGTAGAGAGTTGCCTATTAGCAAACCAAATAGAAAAGAAGTTCGCAGAGCAATTTTGAAGTATAGTGCAGATCGATTTAGAGAGGAGTGATAATATGCAGGAACAGCTCGTATATTTAATAGGAAATGCTTTTCGTATCTATATTTATTTTAAGCTTTTAAATACTATGTTTGGTACTGCAAAAGTGAAACAAATCTGGATTATAATAGGATTTACATTCTATTTTTTAATCAATAGTTTTGGTGCTATCTTATTTGGAAATTTCACTTTAAGTATCTTAACAAATATAATTCCATTGATTGCTCTCTCATTTTTGTATGAATCGAAAGTAACAAGTAAATTATTTGTAGCATTAGCATTTTATGTAGTTAATATGCTTGCAGACGGTATTGTATATACCATTATTCTCATAACTAAAGTGAATTCCATTATAATGAGTAGTGGAATTGCCACAGTACTGATTACCTTTTTAATAGAATTGATTTTTGAATATATTTGGAAAAAACGGGCTTATCATGAAATTGATAAACTGTATTTAGCAACAATTTTGACTGTGCCAATTGGGAGCATTTTGGTTGGTATTTTAACTATGTATCAGTACAGCATAAAAACAATCACTGTAGCTTTTATTTTAATCAGTTTTAATTTACTGATTTTTTATATGTATGATAGCCTCCAGAAGAATTATGAAGTCATCTATGAGAAAAAGCTTTTGGAGCAAGCGGTGAAAGCACAACATAGTGAATTAGAATTATTACAAGAATCCCAGAATAGAATTCGATACTTACAACACGATTTCAGGAATCATTTAATCTCTATTGTAAATTATGCAAAAAAAGCGGATAATCAAGGACTGATTCATTATATTGAAGATGGTCTGGGATTTCTTTCTTTTCATCAACAGTTTGTTGATACTGGAAATTCTGAGATTGACAGCATTCTTAATTACAAGTTGCAGGAGATGAAAAACAAAAATGTCCATTTAAAGTATTCTATAACGATACCAAAGGACTTGAAAATTAATGTGTTTGATCTCAACATCATACTTGGAAATTTATTAAACAATGCAATAGAAGCTATCGAAAAAGCGGAAAGGAAATACTTCTTTATCAATATTTATTTTGAGAAAAACATTCTTTTTATCCATATAGAAAATACCTATGATGGAAATATCATAAAAGAGAAAGAAACATTGATGACAACAAAGGAGGAAAAGCAATCACATGGATTAGGACTGAAAAGCGTTTCCAGCATATTGGAAAAATATGATGGAGACATTATATACGATTATAATGATATATATTTTATTACAGATGTCATGCTCTGCAATACGAGTTTTCATCATGAAACAGAGTGAGAAAATAGTCGAATTTTGACATTAACATGGGTCGTTTTTTACAAGAGTCGCTTTTGCGGCTCTTTTTTTGTTATAATTTGTTTTGCAGGCAAAATAAAAAGATTGGAGTGATAAATATGAAAAAGATTATTTTGAAATATGGCGGTATGCTTGCTGCTTTAGCAATGGTTTTTACAACACTGACAGTAAATTCAACCTGTACTTGGATGACTTATCAGGAAGAATTGCCTGATACAGCTAAAAAACTTCGCAAGTTCTGATGTTTGTTAAATTATCTTGTAAGATTGCAGATAGGCTAGAACACTGTGGCATTATCTCAAAATCCAATAGAACATTGTATGAATATGGCCTGCGTCAGATGTTTGCAACAATTCTGAACATTCTAACAATGCTCCTGATTGGATTTATAATGGGACTTGCTGTGCCGGCGATGGTTTACACAATCGCATATATCCCATTAAGAGTATATGCCGGAGGCTATCATGCTTCTACACCGCAGCGATGCTGGGCATTTTCTGCGATAATGTTATGGATTGCACTGTGTATCGTAAAATACACGCCCCAAACGTATTTTTGGGTGATTACAACATTGTCGTTGATAGCCTGCATCGTTGTTTTTTTGCTGTCGCCGGTGGAAGATCGAAATAAGAGATTGGATGAAAAAGAACATCATGTTTATCATATTCGAGCAATTGTTGTGATGACAATAGAAATGATTGTGGCGATGCTGTTGTTTGCTTTACATTTCACACAATTTGTTTTGGTATTGGAGATTGCATGGTGCTCTCTTGCAGTGATGTTGCTGCTTGGAAAAGGAAAGAATGTTTTTGAAAATAAAAAAGGAGGAAGTGCATGAATAAAAAACTGACAAGAACACTTGCCGGAGTCATGTCCCTGATGTTCATGGGACAGGTCATGATTTTTGGCGACGGCAGTGCCCAAGGTCTTTTACATGCTGATACAATTGCATCTGCTGCAGAAGCGATTGAAGGAGCAAAGAACAAAGACCAGCTTGCCAAGGAATTTGAAGAAGCAACAAAAGATCTTGGAAAAGTAGATTATTTTGATGTTGCTGAAGACAAAAATGAAACTGCTAATAATGAGGAGATTGCAGAAGACGATATTTCTGTTCAATCCGAATCAGACGAAGCAGTGCAAGATCATACTGCAGCTATTACGACTGCTTCGGATGGCGATGCTCCAGCAGGTGAATTAACAGTAACTGGTATTGTTAAACAAGGTGTTATCAACGGAATTGATGACAAAACGCCAATTTATGTGCGTATTTTTGATGAGAACTGGAATGAAATTGAATACCAGGAACTCCGAAGTGGTGACAGTTATTCTGTAACAGCAAGCAGTGGTAGTGGCATTTATCATGTCAAGTATGAAAGTGATGGTTATTTGCCGTTTTACTTGAAGGATTTTGGTACTGGTACCTATACTGTTGGATCTGGTGATTCTCGCAACACGGTGACATTAGTTCCAGGTGATACCACTTGGAATGAAGAACACGACAACGAGTGGAGCGACGATGTCATCAATGGAAAAGACTTGGCGTATGTACAGAGTTGCTTAGGAGCATATCGTGGTGATGATGCATTTAATTTTTCTATAGACTTAAATGGTAATGGAATAATTGATCAGGAAGAATTGCTCCAAGCACAAGATGTTATTAATTCTGCCAGTGAATCACAACAGGATGCAAATGCTGCATATATTTATGATTTAAATGGAGATGCTTACATCAATCATCTGGATATGCAGATAATGGAAAGTCTTATTGGTTACGATTCTTCTGAAATTTCCGACCTTGACTTCAATGGAAATGGTGTAATTGATGAGGAAGATCTAAATTCATATATTTCAATTATATATCAATCCATGGATGTTTACTGGTATAATCTTGATTTAAACCATAATGGTGTAATTGACGAGAATGATGCGGAATTTTTGGAAGCGGCTGCAAAATTAAGAGGCCCATCTGATAATTACTACGCATACATGGACAAAGACGACAGCGGCACAATTGATAATGCAGATGTTGCATGGTTTTCTGCCGCATACAAGGCTTCTGGCGATTTGGATTGGGATCATGCCTTTAAAAGAACACTGATCATGCAGGAAAGCGGCGCTTTTCAGGGCAGCTTAAATTTGCATGATACGGATTTGAACCTGAATGGCTGTTCCCTGTATGTAGGCGACTGTATGTCCTTTACAACTGATATTCCGAAATTTTGGTCTGGCAATCAAGGAGCAACACTGAATATTAGCAATGGTTATTTGGAAGTTTCCAATAACTTAGTATTTCGTACCGCTTCTCCAGATGGTTGGGGTGGAAATGCAGGCCAATTACTGAATATTAATGGAGGATTAGTCATTATTGGCGGCGATTTCAATTTTGGTCAGGCAAATTGCTATGATACAATGTTAATGACTGTCCCTGGTGGAGAAGTTGATATTTATGGTAATTGGAATTATAACACATTGACTGACATGGAAGGTAAATGGACAGCAGGAACCATTTATTTTGAGGGGCCAACATGGGAAGTAAATGAAAAATCTGGTGAAAAGTCTGTTTACTCTACTGGAGATCATGTGATTAGCCTTTATTATCCAGAAGGTGTACAGACAATTTTATGGGATAATCGTTACACTTATATTTATGATGAAAATGGAAATCCTACAACAAAACGGCATTTAAATTTTGATTATTATGATGAAGAATATGACATGTCTGGATTGTATTTTCCGTTAGGGTACTCTCCTGATCGTTATCACATTCGTCCATGGTTTCCAGAAGATGACGCTCCTTATGAGCCAGACTATACCCTTTATCGTAAAGGCTGGGAAATTGGTGAAGGTGTACACATCGCAACTGGAAATTATACAAAATCCTTTACCGACTTAAGTATTGAATCTCCTGGTGTAACTTCTGACTTTGTTCGCACATATAATTCCATTAGTACTGAGGAAAGCTCTTTTGGTATTGGCTGGGATTTTAATATTGATGTCAGCAAGATTGTAAAGCCAACTGCTGGGTATTATCAGGTTGTTTTGCCTGATGGTTCGAACACTACATTTAAGGATAATGGAAAAGGTGGATTTGAGTGTCTAAATGCTCATAGCACTATGACAAAGTCTGGAAACGAATACACTATTACAAATGCAGCACAGTCAAAATATCACTTTAATACAAATGGCGAATTGGATTGGGTCAAAGATGCAGAAGGTAATGTTTTAACCATCTCTTCTATGACAAATAACCAGCGTATAGTGACAGATTCTACTGGCAGAACTTATACAATCACCTATAATGGCAATAAAGAACATTCTCGGATTACCAGTATTAAAGATACTACCGCAGATCGTGTGGTTACTTATGCATATAACGGAGATTTTCAGTTGGTATCTGCAACAAGCGTATCTGGCGGAACAGAAACATATGAGTATGATAAAAAAGGAAAACTTTGCAAAATCACAAACTGTTATGATGAAGTCACAGATCAAATTTCTTATTTGGAACATGGGCAAGTAGACTGTCTTACAAATGCATCTGGATTGAAGCAAGTCTACACATATAACAAATTGCAAAAGCAAACCGGCTTAAAAGAGTATGATAAAGAAACTCTTGTCAAAACATTCACCTATAACTATGATGAAAAGTATGCAGTAAAGACAAATACTGTGGAAACCGATGGTCAAACCTATGAAGTGGATAAAATCACTTATACTATGGTTGATGGCGAAAATAAGTATGATGAAATGTCCGAAAGCGTTGATATCATGGGAAATACAACAAAGTATGAGCGTGATACTAACGGAAATGTTATCAAAACAATAAATGCTGACGGTACATACACACTTGCCAATTACAATGATAAGAATAGTGTCATTGCAGAAGTTGACGAATCAGGAAATGCAACTATCAAAGCATATGATTCGAATGGAACTCGGCTTTTGAAGGAAGCAACCAGTCTACATCCATTATCTCAAACTGATATCAATACAGTTACAGCAGATAATTTTGATCCAGTGAAGTATCTTGCAGCGAATGAGGCAAGTTATGCAATCACGAGTCATGAATATTATGCTGATAGTTATGTGAGTGGAATTGCAGGGTTGATTCGTGCTACAACCGACCCCGAAGGTAATGTAACTGAGTATGATTACTACAAGGATGGCGTTGGAAAAGGACTGGTAAAATCCAAGACACTGAAGGATGGAAATACTGTTGTAAATACAGTTTCTTATGAGTATAATGCACAACTTCAAGTGTCAAAGGAAACCACCAGTTTTGACATTTCTAAAAATCTTTATTCTGTAAAGGAATATGAGTACGATAAGTTCAACAATGTTACAGTTACTAGAGATTACGGAACGGGAAGCACACCGGCGACTACCATTGCAGAATATGATTTGCTGAGCCGCAAAACTGCGGAGTATGCACCGAATTATTCTGCGGATAAGAGCCACGGCAGCTTGACAACTTATTATCCGGACGGAAACAAAAAATCAGAAACGGATGCAGAAGGTAATGTTACCTCTTATGTGTATGATGCGTATGGTAACATTACAAAGCAAACAGATCCAGACGGCACAATTAGTCTAACAGAATATGATGGATTGCAGCGAGAAAAAGCTAAATATTTTAAAGCTGATTCTGAATCTTCAAAACAGATTCAATCGACCACATCATATGAATTCATTAAAAATTATAGTGTTGATGTATATACTGGATTAGATAATAGTTCTTCTAAATCTAGTAGTGCGTTGAAAACAACAAATACTACCTATATTACTGCTGATAAGCAAGTTGTATCTGAAGTTTTGACAAGCTTCAAGCAAAAAACCATCTATGAAAAGACAAATGGTAAGATAAAGAAAACAAATGCTTATTATGCAAATGGTGAGATTGCACGTGAAATTGATGCACTTGGCAATATTACCAAATATGAGAATACAACTTTAGAATCTGCTAATGAAATTTGTAAAGTTAGTAGAACATATACACCTTTTAACACTAAAACTGATGGATCGGTCAACTATTCTATTACAGAAAATCAGTATGACAAGAATGGCAATGTAACGCTGGCAAAGCAAACTGTTCAAAAGCAGGATTCGGATACAATAAAGTATAGTGTAACTGAAAATCAGTACAATGCACAGGGCTTGCTGACACAGGTAACATTGAGTGATGGTACGTCCAATAGTGAGAAGAACATCACAAAATATCTGTATAACAATGCTGGCATTCAAACAACAATGCTAACTGGACTACATGCAGATTCGGATTCAGATTACTTGAAAACGAACTATGAGTATGATGCATGGGGTCATTTGGTAAAGACAACTGACAGCACAGGTTATGACTCTGGAATAACAACATACGATCTAAATGGCAATGCTTTAACAGTAACAGACGCAAATGGAAATGTTACCACAAATACTTATGATGCTTTAAATCGTATATTAATAGCTAATATAGTACATTCTAATGATTCATCTAAAAATGTAAGTAAGTCATATGAATATGACAAAATGGGAAGAGTACAGTGTGTTAACATCAATAATGAACAAACACTGTATCTTTACGATGATCTTGGAAGAAAAATCACAGAGGAAAGCAATACAGGTTTCAAAGGCTATTATTATGAGGGCATTTCTCAAAATGTAAGTTCTTATTTTATCGGACGCAATCATCAAATTGTATATGAAAATATTTCTTATACCTATGATGATGAAATGCGTGTGGTTCAGGTTAAGGAAAGTGGAAATCTGACAGCTTCCTATGCCTATGATGAAAATGGTAATAAGATTTCTGAAACACTTGCAAATGGTGTGGTATCGACCTATTCCTACAATGGATGCAACAAAGTTACAAAGCTTGTTACCAAATCAGGAAAATCAGACATATCCAGTTATGAATATTCGTACTATTTAGATGGTTCAGATGCTTGCAAAGTACGCAATGAAAATGGTACAATAGAAACAACCTCATATGATTATGACGGTTTGAAGAGATTGACCAGGGAGTCCATTTCTAACGGTAAGACAGCTGATACGTATTCATATGAATATGATGATTATGGCAATCGCTCTAAGATGGTTGCTAATGGTTCAGAAGAATATGAAACTGTCTATGATTATACTGTCAATGGCAAGTACACTGCCTTGCTTCAGAAAGAAATCAAGACAGTTAAAGAAGCTTCTAGTGGTGTAACCTCAAATAATGGATTAGCAATTAGTCCAACAGATCTGATTACAGGCACCACAACAAATGCAAAGAGAGAAGAAACTGCTTATTCTTACGATGCCAATGGAAATCAGATCACAAAGATCACAGCAGATAAGACAGAGACAAATACTTATGATAGTCTGAATCAGCTGATTGGATTTACTGATGGCAAAACAACAGCAAGTTATAAATATGATGTAGATGGTCTGCGTATTAGCAAAACTGTAGATGGTCATAGTATCGATCAAATCTGGAATGATGATAAACAGATTGCAGTTGATGCGGATGGAAGCAATCCATACAAAGCACAAATCTATATTCGTGGAACGAATTTGCTGGCAGGGTGTGAGTTTGTACAGGCAGTTAAGTCAGATTATACTTACTACACACAAAACGCTCATGGTGATGTTGTCAATTTAACAGACAACAATGGTGCTGTTACTAAAGCATATCAGTATGATGCTTTTGGTGTAGAAAAGAATATTGATGACACTGACACCAATGCATTTCGGTATTGTGGCGAGTATTATGATAAGGAAACTGCTACCATTTATTTGCGTGCGAGATACTATAGTCCTTCAACTGGACGATTTATCTCAAGAGATTCTTTTGCAGGTAGCAATAATGATCCACTAAGCCTGAATCTGTATACCTATTGCCACAACAACCCTGTTTCTGGAACAGATAGTACTGGGCATTTTCTAGATACATTTTTTGATGCGGCAAGTTTAGCATTTGACATTGTTTCATTTTGCATCGAACCCACTCCGATGGGTGCTGTTGATATTTTGACAGATGTAGTCGGACTTGTAACACCAGGTGTTCCAAGTGCAGGACTAAAAGTGGGTGTGCATGCAGCAGAAACTGCTTATGATGCATACAAAGCTGTTGATACAGCACATGATTTGTCCAAAGCAGCAGATGTTGCTATTACAGTATCCAAGAAGGGCGATACAGTTCTTGAACTGGCGGATGCAGCCAAGGATGCCAAAAAGGCTTCCAGTATTGCTGATGGTGCAAAAAGTTCAAGTAAGGTATTGACATCTGGGAAGCCTCATCAAATACATCATTTTGCGACAAATAAAAGCAAAAAATATACACCTCAATTCGAAAAAATAACAAAAAAGTATAATCTGGATTTGGATGGAGATTGGAATAAAATGAGTTTGCCTCATCAAGGAAGACACCCATATGCCTATCATGATTATGTTTTGGATAGTATGAAAAAATATGATAGTATTGCAAAGGGTGATCAAAAGAAGTTTCTTTCTTTATATGAACAGACAAAGACAGAAATTGCAAATAATCCAGAAATGCTATATAAGAACTATTGGAAGAAACGGAGGTAATGTATTGAAATATTACAAAATGATGTATAATGGGAATCTTGCGGAAGATAGAAATTATGCTTCTTGTTTGAAAGTTGATTTGAATGGTATTGATGATCAAATTATATATCATGGAAAAAACATTACAAAGCATGAATGGCAGGGAGTTACATTTCATTGTAATTTGAAAGAAGGAACTTTGACTAATTGGTTAGGCAATATATATAATTGGGAATTATTTTCTGAAGATATTGTTCATAAGCTTTGCCCGCTTATCGGTCACGCAGTGCAATTTTTACCTGCTAATGTTGTCGATGAGCAAGGATTTCCGTTAAAAAAAGAATATTATATAATGAATGTACTAAATGTCTTGCCTTTTGAATCACTAAATAAAGAAAAATCTGATTTCCTTTGCTTTGAATTTGAAAATAATTTGTATTATAATATAGCGAAATATGCATTTTATAGAGATTCACTTATTAACCAAGATATTTTTCGATTAGAAAATGATATGTACGCTTTATTTGTCTCGGAAAATGTTCGAAAAATTGTTCGTAAAATGAAGTGGGAAGAATTTGGTTTCTTAGAAGTTGACATTATATAAAAATATTCTCTGTTCATGACATTCTTAATAGTGTATAACTATATTGTACAATTTGTCACAAAATATTTTTTGAAAGTAATAATAATCCGATAAGTTTAGATTCTATTGTCATAACAGTTCTGTTCCTTGACGGTTAATATCGAGCATTTTCTGGATATATTTTTGATGTAGAAATGTATGCAATTTACCTACAAGCAATATATTTCCTTTAAAATTCAACCATTAAAAAAGGGCAGTTCTGTCCGGCAAACAGCTGGGCAGGACTGCCCTTTCTATTTTTCCAAGCAGCATACAATCCGGCGAAATGACCGGTTTTGTATGCTGCTTTTTTGTTGCTGTGCCTAAGAAATAAAAGTACACAGAATATTTACAAATAAATTTTCCGATTTTGTTCTGCCTGATTCGTCTTAGTAGTTTAAAAGGGGGTGATATACACACTACCTGC
>ERZ791906.199-NODE-199-length-89001-cov-12.824096_pt1 | contig 89001 bp, 81 predicted proteins | sample MGYA00510146_ERZ791906 | MGnify/ENA primary metagenome ERZ791906 (study PRJEB30046, sample SAMN00792096) | human gut metagenome | study: EMG produced TPA metagenomics assembly of the A metagenome-wide association study of gut microbiota in type 2... | reverse complement strand
TTTAATATTAGCATATAGGTTATATATGTTGGTACACATTTAATATTAGCATATAGGTTATATATGTTGGTACACATTTAATATTAGCATATAAGTGAAGTGTAAGCTTGGTAATATGTGATTCTTTGGGGAAAATCGAAGGAGTGCTAAGCATGGAACAGTCATCATAATTAGGATTGTGGTGTTTGGATATCGAAATCATATTGGGAAAACAGCAGCACATATATTTTGCAAAAGATAGATGAATTTTATTGTATGTTACCAAATAATAAGGATAGGAGAGGGGTTTATGACTAAAACAATGGACAGAATTCAAAAAGAAGAATTCAAGGAAGAATTCAAAAAGCGTGTAAAAGATCAGGCAAAGATGCTTTACCGTAAGACTTTAGATGAAGTAAGTGACAGACACAAATTTGTATGTGTTGCTTATGCGGTAAAAGATATCGTTATTGACCAGTGGATTGCTACACAGAAGGCTTATGATGAGGCTGATGGCAGAACAGTTTATTATTTATCAATGGAGTTCTTAATGGGAAGGGCTTTAGGTAACATGATTATTAACTTATCTGCAAGAGATGAAATTAAAGAATCAATTGAGGAACTTGGACTTGATTTAAACGTAATTGAAGACCAGGAACCTGATGCAGCTTTAGGTAACGGTGGATTAGGTCGTCTTGCAGCTTGTTTCTTAGACAGTCTTGCAACTTTAAATTATCCTGCATATGGATGTGGAATCAGATACAAATACGGTATGTTCCAGCAGAAGATTGAAAATGGATATCAGAAAGAAATTCCTGAAGATTGGTTAAGACATATTAATCCATTAGAAATCAAGCGTGAAGAGTATGCTTGTGAAGTTAGATTTGGTGGTACTGTTAAGATTGATCACAGAGACGGACGTGATTATTATGGTCAGGAAGGTTATCAGGCAGTTATGGCTGTTCCTTATGATATGCCAATCGTAGGATATGGCAACAATGTTGTTAATACATTACGTATTTGGGATGCAGAACCAGTTGTTCATTTTAACCTTGAAGAATTTGACAAGGGTTCATATATGGCAGCAGTTGAACAGGAAAACCTTGCTAAGACAATTACAGAGGTTCTTTATCCAAATGATAACCATTATGCAGGTAAGGAACTTAGATTAAAACAGCAGTATTTCTTTGTTTCAGCTTCACTTCAGACAGCAATTAAGAAGTATTTAAAGAAGCATGATGACATTAAGAAATTACATGAAAAAGTAGTATTCCAGATGAATGATACTCATCCAACATTAACAGTTGCAGAATTAATGAGACTTTTAATGGACGTTTATTATTTAGAATGGGATGAAGCTTGGGAAGTTACTACAAAGTGTGTAGCTTATACAAACCATACAATTATGGCTGAAGCTCTTGAAAAATGGCCTATTGAATTATTCTCAAGATTACTTCCAAGATGTTATCAGATTGTTGAAGAAATCAACAGAAGATTCTGTCTTGAAATTGAAGAAAAATATCCTGGTAACTATGACAAGATTGCTAAGATGGCAATTATTTATGATGGTCAGGTTAAGATGGCAAACTTAGCAATTTGTGCCGGCTATTCAGTAAACGGTGTTGCTAAGCTTCATACAGAAATTCTTGAAAAGCAGGAATTAAAGGACTTCTATGAAATGATGCCACAGAAGTTTAATAACAAAACAAATGGTATTACACAAAGAAGATTCTTGCTTCATGGAAACCCTCTTCTTGCTGAATGGGTTACAAACAAGGTTGGCGATGATTGGATTACAGACCTTCCAAAAATCAAAGGCATTGAAGTATACGCAGATGATAAGAAGGCTCAGGCTGAGTTCATGAACATTAAGTATCAGAACAAAGTTCGTCTTGCAAAATATATCAAAAAACATAATGGAGTTGATGTAGATCCACGTTCAATCTTTGATGTTCAGGTTAAGAGACTTCATGAATACAAACGTCAGTTACTTAACATTTTACATGTTATGTATTTATACAATCAGGTTAAAGAACATCCTGATATGGAATTTACTCCAAGAACTTTTATTTTCGGAGCAAAGGCAGCAGCAGGATACAAGATTGCAAAACTTACAATTAAGTTAATCAACAGTGTTGCAGATGTAATCAACAATGATGAGTCAATCAACGGTAAGATTAAGGTTGTCTTCATTGAAAACTACAGAGTTTCAAATGCAGAAATCATTTTTGCAGCAGCAGATGTTTCAGAACAGATTTCTACAGCTTCAAAGGAAGCTTCTGGAACAGGTAACATGAAGTTCATGTTAAATGGTGCATTAACACTTGGAACAATGGACGGTGCAAATGTTGAAATCGTCGAAGAAGTTGGCAAGGAAAATGCATTTATCTTTGGTATGTCTTCAGACGAAGTTATTGGTTACGAAAATAATGGTGGATATGATCCAATGCAGATTTTCAATTCAGACATGGATATTAGAAAAGTTCTTATGCAGTTAATTAACGGATTTTACTCACCAGATGATCCTGAAAGATTCAGACCAATTTACAACTCACTTCTTACAAAGGAAGAAACAGGTTGTGCAGACAGATACTTCATCTTAAAGGACTTCCAGTCTTACGCAGAAGCTCAAAGACGTGTTGAAGCAGCTTACAAAGATGAAGCAGGTTGGGCAAAATCAGCGATGCTTAACGTAGCAAACGTAGGCAAGTTCACATCAGATAGAACAATCGAAGAATACGTAAGAGATATCTGGCACTTAGAGAAAGTAAAGGTAGAATTGTAGGAGATTTACCTAGGGGCAGCGTAGCTGCCCTTATTTTTTTGACTTGTTATGCAAACAAAACTAATATTATGGCGATAATACACCCTAAAGATGCCATAACAATTTTTAAGGGTGGAAAAAATAGAAAGACAGTAGTGAGAAAAAGAGTGAGAAGTCCAGCTTTCCACCCCCTAGGAAAAATAACAAGCTGAAGGGGTGGGAAAAATAGAAAGATTGTAATGTGAAAAAGTGTAGGGAGTCCAGCTTTCCACCCCCTAGGAAAAATAACAAGCTGAAGGGGTGGAAAAATGGGAAAGATTGTAATGTGAAAAAGTGTAAGGCGTCCAGCTTTCCACCCCCAAGGAAAAATAACAAGCCATAAGGGGTGGAAAAATGGGAAATACTGAAGAGAGAAAAAGAGTGAGGAGTCCAGCTTTCCACCCCCAAGGAAAAATAACAAGCTGAAGGGGTGGAAAAATGGGAAATACTGAAGAGAGAAAAAGAGTGAGAAGTCCATATTTCCACCCCCATAGGAAAATAACAAGCTATAAGGGTGGAAAAATGAGAAATACTGAAGTGCGAAAAAGAGTGAGAAGTCCAAATTTCCACCCAAAAGGAAAAATAACAAGCTGTAGGGGTGGAAAATTCTAAAAACAGTAGAATCATCATATCTTATTAATAAAAATACTTGAAAAACAAATCAACTTAACATATAATAAATGTAACATAATAGATGTAACATAACGGATGAATAAGGACAATGCATGGAAAATTTAAAACAAATCTTATATGAAAAACAATTAGAGTTAGAAGAAATAGAAAAGACTAATAAAAAAACATTAGAAAGACTTCCTGAGGGATACGTTAATATAAGTAAAAATAAAAATTCAATTCAGTATTATTGGCGAAAAGATGATGGTACGGAAACATACATAAATAAAAAGAATCGTAGTATTATTAAAAAACTTGCTCAAAAAGAATATGAGAAAAAAGTTCAAATTATAATCAAGAAAAATAAAAAGTGTCTTAGAAATATGTTGGATAAATATGAATTTGATGAAACATTAAAAGCTTACGACAAGATATCAGATAAAAAGAAAATATTTGTTGAACCATATACAATGCCAAACGAAATGTACGCAGAAAAGTGGCAGGCAGAACAAAACAAATTAAAAGAACAAAATATGAGTAAAGTAAGTGAAAAATTCATATTCACAGATAAAGATAATGAGATACTTACTGAACAGGGAGAGGCGGTTCGTTCGAAATCAGAAAAAATAATTGCGGACAAATTATATATGAAGGGGATACCATACGTTTACGAGCAACCGTTATATTTGAAAGGCTATGGATATGTAGTACCTGATTTCAAAATCTTGAATATTAGAACCAGAAAAGAATATTATTTGGAACATTTCGGAATGATGGACGACAGCGAGTATTCAAGGAAAGCATTAAGAAAAATCGAAACATTTCAGAAAAATAACATATTTCCTGGTGATAATTTGCTAATGACATTTGAAACAAGTGACAGTCCGCTTAATACAAGAATTTTGGAAGAACTGGTAAAAAAATATTTGGTATAAGATAAAAAAGATAAATGATTAACATTTGCATAAGGCGTGAAAATATAATCACCAATATTTGCTGTGATAGGGAATAGATTAAACTTAAAAATTAGATTAAATCACAAACTTAGAAACTAGATTAAACATAAGAATAGGATTGAGTGAGACATTACAATTCAATCCTATTCTTCATATAATCAAATGTTATAATGTAGACAAACTACACAAGATTTATCAAAAACTCAATCCTACTAATTCCATAAATAAGAAATATTAAGTAAACAAACTATATTCTACTCCACAATTGTATTCAGCCAAATGTCTTTTTTTACCATTACGAAACCAATAAATGATTTAATGCCTTCCAACATGTTTACAAGTAGGAACATGCTTACAATATTCATGGAGGTGAATTTTGCAAGGCACATTGAAACCGGAACATTTACAAGGCAAACAAAACAACTATCAAAAAGGAATGTAATGATAGTTTTGCCACCGCTTCGCAAAATAAAATATTCAGAGTTGGTGAATGATATAAAAGGTGTTGCCAGGGCTACCACCCAAATGAAACGTGTTGCCAGTTGGCGAATCTCCCCTGTTGTATTATAAAAAAGTGGGAATATCGGTCCAAGTATAAATAAAATTACGGCAGTGCCTAATGAAATTAAAAACGAAAAAGTTGCCATACGTGTGGCTGTGACCTTTGCGTCTTTTAGTTTGCCAGCACCCAACAGTTGACCGACAACAATGGCGATGGTTGTACCAAGTGTTACAAAAATTGAATTTGAAATATTACCTAAAGTATTACAAATATTCAAGCCACCGATTGTAGCAAGTCCCCTTGTAGAAAAAGCCTGTGTCTGCAAAGTAAGTCCGCCAGCCCACAAAAATTCGTTAAGCATAAGTGGCGTTCCGGTAATAAGAATTTTCTTCGCAAGTGACATAGGAAGTCTCAAAGTTCTGTAGCAATTTTTAATAAAAGGATATTCTTTTACATGTGTGTGGGTGTAAACAACCAAATAGCCACATTCCACAAAACGTGAAATAACAGTGGCGATAGCTGCACCGGTAACGCCCATGGCAGGCACACCGAATTTCCCAAAAATAAAAATATAATTCAGTACAATATCAAAAACTACAGCCAGAACTCCGGCTTTCATTGGCACAATAGTCTGCCCGGATTCTTTTAAAGTGGTGCTATAGCAGTTAGAAACTACAAAAGGTGCAATGCCGATAACCATCACGTATAGGTAGCTTCGTGCATAATTAAAAGTGTCAGCAATGTTTCCCGAGTCGCTACCTTCGTGGAGAAACATGTTAATCAAAGGTTCGTGTAAAAATAGCATAACCCCAAGAGATGCAATGATAATTGTTATGCCAATAAGAATCTTCATTCTAAAAACATTTCTCACACCGTCATTGTTTTTCTGACCAAAATACTGTGCGGAAAAAAGACCGGCACCTGACATACCACCAAAAACCAGCAAATTAAAAACAAAAAATAGCTGATTTATAATGGCAACTCCGGACATTTGGTCAGTACCCAACTGCCCAACCATAATATTATCAGCCATACTAACAAGATTTGTCAGTAAATTTTGAATAATAATTGGAACGGCAATTGCAAGAATCATTTTGTAAAAAGCCTTGTCACCGAAAAATTTATTTTTTAAAGAAATTGTCCCTTCGTTCATAAAAACCTTCTTTCTTTTTGTAAATGTCTATTTAATAATTTAGTTTCCAAACCTATCTAACATACAAATCTGTTTAACCACTTAGTCTTAAAATATCTAACTAACATACAAATCTGTTTAACCACTTAGTCTTAAAATATCTAACTAATATGCAAATCTGTTTAACCACTTAGTACTAAAAATATTTATATGTGCTGAAATACTATTATGCAATGAAAAGAATAATAGTTCAACATCTTTTATGCAGATTATGAAATTTTGTAAAATATCATTTCCTTTAAACAAATTGCAAAATATGCATATTATAAAGCAAGAAGAGTGGAAGGAAGCCGGACTGATGTTGTATACAAAAATAGTTGAAACTATTTTCTGAAAAAAAGAAAAACTCAAAAAACTCTCCATAAAAGTCTTTGTAAGTGTTATAATTAATCCATAACAGGAACGGATTAGAAGTCTTATAATAAGACAAAACAAACTAACGAAAAATAAACTTACAAAGGGGGCGATTTTATGATTCTCACATTTTTAGGCGCAGATCATGAGGTAACAGGAAGTTGTCACTATTTACAGGTAGGTGACAAGAAAGCAGTTGTAGATTGTGGTATGGAGCAGGGCAAGGATATTTATGTAAACCAGGAATTGCCGGTTCCCGCAGGGGATATTGATTACATTTTCCTGACACATGCTCACATTGACCACTCAGGTTTAATTCCATTGATGGTTAAGAAAGGTTTTAAGGGGCAGATTTTTGCAACCAAAGCAACCTGTGAACTTTGCAACATTATGTTGCGAGACAGTGCGCATATTCAGGAGTTTGAAGCACAGTGGAAGAACAGGAAGGCAAAAAGAGCAGGACGTGAGGAGTATGTTCCTATTTATAATATGGAAGATGCAGCGGCCGCTTGCGAGCTGATGATACCTGTAGATTATAATCAGGTTGTAAAAGTATGTGATGAATTTCAAATAAAATTTGTAGATGCAGGTCATTTACTAGGTTCATCAAGTATAGAAATGAAAGTTACGGAGAATGGTGTAAGTAAAACAATTATTTTCTCTGGGGATATTGGAAACATTAACAAGCCTATAATCAAGGATCCTGAAACTTTAAAAGGTGCGGACTATGTTTTGATTGAGTCAACATACGGTGACAGATTACATGAAGAGCGACCAGACTACATTAAAACATTAACGAAAGTTTTAGAGGAAACTTTTGAAAAAGGTGGTAATGTTGTTATTCCGTCATTTGCAGTTGGACGAACTCAGGAAATGTTATATTTCTTAAGGATAATAAAAAAAGAAAATTTGATAAAAAAATATCCTGATTTTGAGGTTTATGTTGATAGCCCGTTGGCTGTGCAGGCAACGAATATTTTTAATAACAATGTAGTTGACTGCTTTGATGAGGAAACGAAGAAACTGATTAATGATGGAATTAACCCTCTTCAGTTTGAGGGCTTGAAAGTTTCTGTAACAAGCAATGATTCCATTGCAATTAATGAGGATACCAAGCCAAAAGTTATTCTATCAGCATCGGGTATGTGCGAGGCAGGTAGAATAAGACATCATTTGAAACACAATCTGTGGAAAGAAAACTCAACAATTCTTTTCGTTGGTTATCAGGCAATTGGCACGTTAGGAAGAAATCTTCTTGAAGGTGCAACTTCAGTAAAACTTTTTGGTGAAGAAATTGCAGTAAAAGCAAGAATTGAAAGCCTTAAAGGAATTAGCGGTCATGGTGACCAAAAAGAATTGATAAGATGGCTTGAAGCAATGGAAATTAAGCCTGAAAAAGTTTTCGTAGTTCATGGTGAAGACAATGTGTGCGATTATTTTGCTAATCTTTTGGAAAAAGAACATGGCTTTAATACATATGCTCCTTATAGCGGTACGGAATTTGACCTTTTGACAGGTGAAATTATCAAAGAGGGAGTGCCTATTCCAATTAAGAAAAAATCAGCAAAGGAAAGAAGGGCATCTTCTGTTTATGAAAATTTACTTGCAGCAGGCCAGCGTTTGCTTGCAGTTATTAAGCGAAGCGAAGGAGGCACGAACAAAGATTTAGCTAAATTTACAAATCAGATTCAAAATTTGTGTGATAAGTGGGATAGATAAAATAATCTGCAGGTAAAGTAATGGCAAAAATAATTTGCAAATGAATAATAACAATAATAACCAACGGAGATAAAAATGGGAATAAAAGTAGCAATATGCGATGATGACAAAGAAGTGTGTACTAGCGTAAATCATATTGTGGAAAAACTATTACACCAAACAGAAATAAAAGCAGAGATTTATACATTCTATTCAGGAAAAGAATTATGTGAAAAAATGTTAAATGTTAAATACGATTTGATATTTTTAGACATAGAAATACCGGAAATGAATGGAGTGGAAATAGGTAAGTATATTAGGAAAAAACTTGAAAATAATGTGGCTCAAATAGTGTATATATCTTCTAAAAAATCTTATGCAATGGAGCTTTTTGAAAACAGGCCTTTTGATTTTTTAATTAAACCATTGACAGAAGAAGCAATTAAGAAGGTTCTAAACAATTATTTAAATGTATATGGAGACAGAGGATTGTTTTTTACATATCAAAAAAGCAAGTCAACATATAATATTGAATTAAGTAAAATAATGTATTTTGAAAGAAATAAGCGAAAGATAACTGTAAAAACAACAGAAGAAGACGATGAGTTTTACGGTTCACTAGAGGATATATACACGGAACTTAAAGATAATAAATTTTTCTTTATACATAAATCATTTTTAGTAAACTATTCTTTTATTAAAATTTTTAATAATGACAAGGTGATTATGGCTGATGGAAGAGAATTGCCAATTAGTCAGGCAAGAAGAAAAAAAATAAGAGAGAAATACTTAAAGATGGAGGGATAAAATGGAAAACTTAATTTATACTATATCATATGTTTTGTCAACAATATTTCAGTTATATGTTATATCGAAATTTATGATAATGTTTTTGGACAGGGGAAAAACAAACAAGTGGATAACCTGCTGCACCTATATATTACAATTTGCAGTTGGGGCAATCCAATACAAAGTCGCACCTAATATTATTGTAAATATTGGGGTAGGCTTAATTACAATATTTATAATATCATTATGCTACGGAGGGACAATTTTAAATAAAGTCATTTCAGTAATGCTAATATACTTATGTCTTTTTGGCGCGGAACTAATAGGTACCGGAATGCTTGAAATTACAGGAACAAGAATATCCATGGATGGACAAAATGGTGATGCGTTATCTTGTATTGTTGTTGCAATAATGCTGTGGATAATTTATGAGATTATAAGAATGTTTAAGGTTTCTGATACACAATTCAAAATGCCTAAAATATTTAGTGGTATAATTATCCTGTTAAGTGTGGCAGCTATTACATTGGAAATGGTTATATTCTTATATGGAAACGTGCCGGAACTAGTGAAAATTGTTTCAGTTATGTGTATGCTTGTAATATTGTTTTTGATAATTTTTATGTATGATATTTTAAATGATTACTATAATGAAAAGATTCGTTTAGAGCTGCTTGAAAAAGAAAAAAACTACTATTTAAATCAGGCAGAATTAGCTACTGAACATGTAAATGAAATAAGAAAATTCAAACATGATATTAAAAATCATTTGCTGGCACTAGATGCCATAATGCAAAATGATAGAAAGGGAGCAAAAGAATATATTACAGAGTTAGAGGACAGAGTTTCCAGCGAAGAATTATATAGTGAAAGTGGTAATGTAGCAGTCGATAGTGTTATTAATTATAAATTGTCCCAGGCAACAAACAAAAATATTAAAGTATCAAGTAAGATTGTAATTCCAGAGCAATTTAGCATAGACACAAAAGATATAATAACAATTATTGGAAATCTTTTAGACAATGCAATTGAGGCAGCAGATAAAACTGACGGTAGAAAATATGTAAATATACATATGGAATTAAAAATGGGAAATATTTTTATTGAAGTTAGCAATAGCTATAACGGCAAGATAAAACAAGAAGATGGAAAGTTTATAACGGACAAGACCAACAAAAAAAATCACGGAATTGGAATTACAAATATCAATGATACACTAAAAAAATACGAAAGTAATATAGACTTTTCTTATACCGAAAAAGATTTTTGTGTAAAAGTTATTATGTGCAAAAAGTAAAAAAACTCTTAAAATTCAGTTTTTTAAAATTGGATTTTAAGAGTTTTTTTTACAATAAGATATTTTTCCGTGATTTCTTATTATACAAAAACGTTCAACTAGGGATACCACACTGGGTGCTAATAATGTCACAAGCCACATTATTTTTTTGCTAAAACTGTAAATTTTTACAATTTGGGCTTGTTTTTTTACAATTTGGTTGAAAAAAATTTCTCAGGTGTTACTATATGGGCAGTTATCCGGATAATGAAAAATTAGTATAAGGAGAAAAAAGATGTTTAAAATAAAAAAGAAAATCACATTGTTAGCAACAACTTGTTGTATTGCGACAATGATAGTTGGATGCAATAACTCAGGGATTACAAATAATGAAACATCTACTAATTCTTCAAAACAGTATTATGTATCCGGAGATAATATATCTCTGGATACTACTGTTGAAAAAGTGCCAAATAAAGTTAAATTAATTAAAGCGAAAAGAAAAGAAATAAACACTATTAAATTAAAGAAACTTTTATTTGGGAAGAATAGTAGTAATGTAAAAAAAATAGATGAAGAATATTATGAAGACAATCTTAAGAATGCTTTATATTTACAACGATATGGAGGTTTTTTCTATACTTCAAAAAATTATGACTATTATGATAGCTCCATCCATACTGATATAAGAGATGAAAATTATAATATGAATAAGTTCTCTACAACCAAGGAATTAGAGTTTATGACAAGGGAAGAAGTTATAAAATGGTTGAAAAGTAAATTGGAAAAAATCGACATTAATTTGGGCGATATCGAATACAATTGTTATTCTATGGAACATAATCAGCTAAAGAAATATGAGGAACATTACGATATGGATGATAATATTGATAAATCTAGTTACAAGAGTAAGTGGGACAAGGAAGATGACTGTTATTATATAAGTATCAGGCAGAAAGTTAATGGGATTGTTGAATATCACAAATTTGGAGGAGAATTACGAAATTATGAAGATTCTAAAGCGTCTATTGTGGCTATAGTATCTAAGAGAGGCTTTGAATATATTGAAATGACTTCAGCTTTCGACTTTGACAATGTTGATAAGACGGTATCTATTAAAGATCCTCAGGATATTCTTGATAATGTTTCAAAACAATATTCTAATATAGTTGGAGAGGAAAAGTATAACATTCTAAGTTTTAAACTATGTTATTTTACAAATATTGAGAATAAAGATGAAGTTATACCAATATATGAATGTTATATGCTTGAAAAAAATAAAAATGGAATAAGTAGATTGCAGTTGTTTTTTGATGCGTCTACCGGTGAGGCGTTGGAATTATGATAAGGTGTTTAAAAACAGATTTATACAGAGCATTATTTAATTTTAAATTTGTAATTATTGTTCTATGTATAGCTATAATTCCTTTTCTTGGAGCAAGTGGAACAGGTGGAATAGATCTTTCAATATTAGCAAAGGGTGATTCGATTTTTGATTGCTTGTATTATGCCTTGGTTATGAGTCATTTTGGAATAATGGTATTTATATTTACTGCATTGACATTTTCTGATTGTCTGTGTGATGATTTAAATTACAAAAATTATTTATACAGTGTCACCCGAAGTGGAAAAAATACATACATTCTTTCAAAAATTATTACTGTAGTAGTATCAGTAATTGTGTCATTTATGTTAGGAATGATATTGTATGCCTTTATGTCAAAAACGTTCTTCAGATTTAATTGGTACAAGACAGGTGCTGATAATTTTGTATTAAGTGATTTGATGGATTCTAATCTGTTTAAAGGTTTAGTGGAAGAAAAGAAATACGTGACCATATTTATGATTATGATATTGTTTCAGTCGCTTTTATATTGTATTACTTCATTATGCTCTATGTTGGCTTCGTTATACATTAAGAACAGGCTATTAGTTTTATGTGTTCCGTGCATATTAATAACAGTAGGAAACTATATTATGATAGAACTGATTCCCAATTTTCCAGGTTATATATATGTGTATATGATAAATAGTTTTCAACAGAAAACATGGGTGGAATTAATAGTGCAGATAATAGCACCGACGTTGGGAATAATAATAGTTTTGGGAATGCTAATAACAATAAAATTTAGGAGGAATATAGTTGATTAACAAAATTAATTATGCAAAACATATATTTTATTCGTTAGAGGATAAAATTTTCACATCCCGTACATTATCAACATTAGTCTTACTTTTTATATATAATTTTGTCTTTGCAATACCATTACTTAATATGGCAAAAGATGTAGGATATGATATTAATGTTACAGTTTTACCAATGTACCTATATGATTTTGAGTATGACTGTGGATTTATAGCAATAATGTTATATTTCTTCTCTGGAGTACCTTTTTTAAAGTCTTCAGAAATGTATTGTATTATTAGGGAAGGAAAGTCATACTGGGCAATTAAACAAATTATACATATAGTTGCTATGTCATTTGTTTTTATTGTTATGGCAGCAGTTACAAGTATAATGCCATTCTTAATAAGAGGAGACATCAATAATCAATGGGGAAAAATAGCATATACATTGTCATTGACAGATAAGAATCTAGAGTACGATTGCGTAAAGTTTCCAAGCAGTATATTAAATAAATATACTCCATGGGAAAGCTTAATTGTATGTGCATTGTTTGTAATGGTGATAGTTATGTTTATGGGAATTTTAATGTTTACGTTTAGTCTGGTTTTTAATAGAGTAATAGGAATTTGTATGGGAGCATGTTTTGAAATACTAATGATAGTAGCATACAATCTAAGAATTGCTATAGGAGTACTTGTATATGTTTCTCCATGCTCATGGCTTGATATTACAGTATTAGGAAAACAAAAATCGGATTTTGACTATTCTCTGGGAACACCTACAATGTCACAATGTCTTATAGAATTAATAATAGCAATGGTAATTTTTAGCATAGTAAGCGTTATTAGAATAAATAGAATGAGTTTGAATTATACAAATGAGGATTAAAAGCTATGGGAATTTCGGAAATATGAATTATTTGTATAATTCAAACAAAATAATTTAAGAAATAAGATGGAGGTAGAAATGTCACAAGTTACTATAAAGGTAGATAATGCTGTAAAGAAATTTGACAAATATACAGTTCTTGACCATGTGAACATCACATGTAACAAAGGTGAAATATGTGGAATTGTTGGTAGAAACGGCTCGGGAAAAACAGTTCTGTTTAAAAGTATTTGTGGGTTTGTCAAATTAAATGAAGGAACCATTACAGTAAATGGTAAAGTAATGGGAAAGGATATGAAAGTTCTGAAAAAGGCAGGTATTATAATAGAAGAACCGGGTTTTTTGCGAAATAAAAGTGGTATGAAGAATTTAGAATACTTATATATGATTAATAATAAAAGGGATAAGAAATATTTAAGAAGCGTTATGGAAAATGTGGGTTTAGATCCTTATAGCAGAAAAAAAGTAGGTAAGTATTCTTTAGGAATGCGACAGCGTTTAGCCATTGCACAGGCAACAATGGAGGATCAGGATATCATAATTCTTGATGAACCAATGAACGGACTTGATAACCATGGGGTTCAGGAAGTAAGAGAATATCTGTTACAGCTAAAGAAACAGGGGAAGACCATTTTAATTGCCAGTCATAATAGAGAAGACATAGATGTACTATGCGATAAGGTTTATGAAATGGATAATGGAAGAGTTATAAGTGAAAAATAAAAAACTATAGAAAATAAAAAATTCTAAAAGCAAAAGAAAAGTTCAGAAATGAAAGGAATAAAAATTCTAAAAGCAAATTGAAAGTTGAAAAAGTATGTTAAAAAATAAATAGGAAGAAGAATATATATAAAATCCTTTATAAGTACATAAAGGATTTTATATTTTTTTTTATTACCACAAATTATTATAATATATGCGAAAAAAATAAGAAAAAAGGAGAATATTGTGGTAAAACCACACCAGGAGGTTGTTATGGGTAAGGCTAAATTAAATAAGAAATTGACATCACTAATATTGATTTTAGCATTAGTTGCAACTATTATTCCAACTAGTGTCTATGGAAATCTATTGGTGAGCAAAAACACAAAGACATTAAAGACTGCCAAAGCTGTAAGAATGGCAGCAGTAGACAGCGCTGCAGGAGGAAGTGAGGCAGCAGATGAAGCTTATATTAGTAAGCTTGCAATTATTAGTAAGAATGGAACAGTTTGGGGTGAAGGAATTGAAACAGGAACTCCAAAATTCGACGAGAATGATGAAAGAGGAAATGATTCATCAAAAAGTAATGACAGAGTAAGATCTTACGATTCTATAACCTATAATGTGGCAACAGAAATTCAATCAAGAAACAACAAGACATTTGCGGAAGGCAGAGTAGGTTACAAGGTAACTGTTGATGACGATGATGAAATACAACTAGGAATTTCATCAATGGGTTGGGTCGAAGATTTAGAGACTAAAAAAGAAAATGGTAAAAAAATATATACTTTTTATAGAAACCTTCCAACTACTAATGGGGCTGCTATTCCGGGAGGATGTACAGTACCTATTGTATTAGAAGTAGGTGGAAAAGGCGAAGGAGATATTGTTCAGCCAACTATAGAGTCATGGGTTGAAGGATATAAGGAAACAGTACAGATTGTACCAGATGAAGTAAAGGTAACATCAGTGCCAAAGTATAATATCCAATTAGTAAAGGGAACATGTAGTCAGAGAGGAACATTTGATTTTTCAACAGCTACATATAACAAGGATAAAAATAAAGTAGAAGGATATGAAGCAGTATATGGTATTGTTTTACAGTTGAGAAATGATGATTATGATAAGGGAATTAAAGGAGTGGAACTTCCAAAGGGTGATATAACATTCGATGTGGATTTCAACTCTACATTTTTTCCAACAGGTGGAACATTACAAAATATAACAGAGACATATACACCATTATTATTTTCAACAGATGAAAACAAAAATGATGCTTTGTCTGTAAAGAACATACCGGCAAGTAATGATGCCGGAGACACAGGATGTTATAACAGTGGAATTTGGAGTGCAGTTCAAAATGGTAGTAAAATATCTTTTACAGTAAAAGACTATAAGATTGATATGTCACAATTTCCAAAACATGATTTGGCCAATTCAAATCAATATAATATGAGTGACGGTAAAGTTGCCATTGGATGTTTTGCATCATGCAGAATGAAGGTCATTCAGCCAACAACAACAGTTGATGGTTCGGTTAAAATTGAGGATGAATATAATAGTAAAACAGGTGAAGTTCAAATAAATGCTACAGTAGACAATATGAAAGCTGTTGGCGTAAGTGATACGGAAACTACTAAACAGACAGTTACAACAGATGATAATCAGTCATTTGAACGTTCCTTAGTAACAGATGGAAAAAGAAGCCAGATTATTTATTTTAGTTCTAATGTAGAAGGTCATATACATTATGGCACAGATGAAGAAAGAGACAAAAATATTAATGATGGTTCAGATGCGTTAACTGTTGGCAGTAAATTTGCGTATACAATTGCCTATGCTGAAAAGGAAGTTAGTCAGAGCAATATAAATGGACATTCAATCGCAGTTAATCAGTTAGTTAAATTTGATGACAGTGCTATTGAGTTTAATATGGATAGGCAGGCTAATGCAATGTCAGGAAGAAGTGGCTCATTTGTTTATAACGCTGTTTTTGCGGCGAAGCCTGACAAAACAGGTTGGAATCATAAAGGATTAAAACCGGATGAAGAAGGCTATGATGACGAAATGCTCGATACAAAAGAGGAAGATTTGGTTTATTTTACTTCTTTGGAGGAGCTGGAAAATCAGGGATATACATGTGTGGGAATGCTATATGAATGGCGTGGATGTAATACCGGTACAAAAGATACATCTATTGAAACACAGGGATTTATCCAAATAAAGAAAAATTTTGACATAACAAAATATGCCTATGGAATTACAGCTACAACTAATGCTTGGCTTATAAGCGATTATGCAGATACTGTAAGTTTTGAAGAAGGAAAAGAAGAGGAAACTTTAAAAAAATGGTATCAGTATGCAGTTTCATCTACAAATCGTTATACGCAGGGAACAGGAGCACCAACACAAGAACATACAGTTGATCTTGATCCCGGAAGAGGATACGTTAAGGCAAAATATGATGAAACAGGATATATTGGTGGTGAAAAAAATAGTTGGCCACTTGGGGACAGTGTTTACGTTGTTCCATATTATGCTAAGATTTCAAAACAGGTTGAACAGACAAACAAAACAGAAAGAAAATCAATTTATACATTAGATAATGGCGAACGATATGTTGACTTTGTTTTGGCAAGTCAGTTAGAATTTGCACAGGATGTAACTGTACCTGATGATTTCACAACAAATGTTTACATTACTGACATATTGCCTAAAGGCTTAACGTATGTTGAAGGAAGCTCGAAATATGGAGGAACATATAAAGAAAATACACCTAGTGCAGGAACAGTGACAGGTGGAGATAATATTGAACCTGAATCAATTACTAAAAACATAGACGGTACAACTACATTAAAGTGGAAAATACCTAATCAGAAAGTGACAAATGGTGATCTTCCTTCACTTCACTATAGTTGTAAAATAGGTGATGAAGAAAATCCGGAAAATGATGTGACAAATAATGCAACATTAACAAATGTTGCTAAGATTTCTACAGATGAAGATAAGAGAAAACAGGCAGCAGAACTTGGCAATTTATCAACAGCCGGAATTTCAATTGTAAAATTATCATCATTTAATATTACAAAAACAGGCACAAAAAATCTTGAAAGATTTGGAACTGCAAATTACAAAATGGTCATTAATAATTCAGGAAATACTGCAACGGATAATGTTTATGCTGTAGACTCAATGCCTGTAGATGGTGTTAATGGAACCGTTATGAAGGGTAGTTACAAAATTCTTTCAATGAAGATTAATATAAACAAAATTAAAGATATAAATGATGTAAAAGTGTATTATACAAATGATAAGACATTTGCAGGAAAGTATGCAAGCCAGATTACATTAGAGCAGGTTAAGCAGTGGTCTGTAGCAACAATTGATAAGACAACAGGTGAAATAACAGGAGAAGGGTTAACAAATGGATGGCCTGCAGCGTGGGCATTTGTAGATGATTCTCTCAAAGCTATGAGCTCTTCTATAATTGATATGACTTATAGTTTGGATGATGCAGCGGCAAATGATGTTTTATTTAACAGTTATTCTCAGGAAACATTAGTCAGTACAGCTATGAGTAAAGTTTATGATCGTTCTTTAGAAGGTAAGGTATTTATTGATAAGAACAAAGATGGAATTTTCAACAATGATGACATCGAAGTAAAGAACACAAAGGTTATTCTTTATAAAAAAGATGGTACAAAGGTTGCAGAACAGTTAACCGATGAAAATGGAAATTACAAATTTGAAAAATTAGAAGCTGGAGAATATTATGTTGATTTCGAATCAACAGAGGATGTTGATTTGTCAAAGTATAAGGTAACAAATCAGTTTGCACAGGGTGATGATAAGAAGGGACATGATGATTCTAAGGCAGAAGGTGAAAGTAATACTGAAACCGGCAAACTTAATAAAGCTAAAATAACAGAAATAACCTTACCAACAATTGATGAAATGGTTGAACAAAATATTACTCATGCAGAAGTTAAGTATCAGAATTTAGGTTTACTAGATACAAGCACTGAGACAACACCACAGGTGACAACGCCTAAGGATACAACACCGGCGTCAACAACAAAAGAAACAACACCACAGACAACAACGCCTAAAGACACAACACCGGCGTCAACAACAAAAGAAACAACACCACAGGCAACAACGCCTAAGGATACAACACCGGCGTCAACAACAAAAGAAACGACACCACAGGCAACAACGCCTAAGGACACAACACCGGTGTCAACAACAAAAGAAACAACGCCACAGACAACAACGCCTAAGGATACAACACCGGCGTCAACAACAAAAGAAACGACACCACAGGCAACAACGCCTAAGGATACAACACCAGTGACAACACCACAGGCAATATCTGAAACGTCTAGTGAAAAAACAGGTGTTACAACAACTGCTGGAGAAACAAATAAAAAAACAACAAAGAAAAATAAAGGTAAAAAGACAACCAAGAAGTCACAGAGAGCCACATCAAAGAGTGGAAGTGAAAATGGTAGTTTAAATAAGAACAACAATGCTAAAGGCAAAAACAACAAAAATAATAACAATAATAGTGGAAATGAAAGTTCTTCAAATAGTGGTTCATTAAATACTGCTCAAACAGGAGAAGCATCAAACATTCTTTGGTTTATTGGAATCTTTGCATTAGCATTAGGTGCATACATTTTTTATGCATCAAGAAGAAAAGCTAACAAATAATTAAATACTCCTTTATAAATTTTGAGAGATGCTCTGACTAATACTTATCATGTATTAGCCAGGGCGTTTTTGTGTAATAAGAAATTCCTCTGCAAATTATTATTATAAAAAACCTTCCACTAGGGAGGCATCCTGATGCGAAAAGAAAGTAAAATGCTTATCCAACAATTTTATAATTGAAAATATGCATATTGAAAAAAAATCAGATAAATGTAAAATTAAAAGAGCAAAAGCAATTATACAGGTAAAGGAAACAATAATGCAAAAAGTTAAAGATAAAATAATCCCCATAATATTAATAGCAATAATGACTGTTAGTGGCTATAAAATAGTAACGTACTTTTATCAGGCTCATGAACAGAAGAAAATTTTTACGTCAATTGAGAAAAAAATAGACAATAATCAGAAGGGGTTGGTAAAGGCTAAGGGAAATAATATTCAAAAGAAATATGCAAAGTTATACGAGGAAAACAGCGACTTTGTAGGATGGATAAAAATTAAAGATACAAAAATCAATTATCCTGTTATGAAGACTACAAAACCCTATGATTTCTATTTAATGCACAATTTCAAAAAAGAGGACTCAATATATGGAACACCATTTGTAGGAGAAAAGTGTTCTGTTGATCCTATGGATTTTAATACTATAATTTATGGTCATCATATGAAAAACGGAACAATGTTCTCTGATTTGATAAAATACAAAAATGTGGATTTTTACAAGGAACACAAGTATGTGCAATTTGATACAATAAAAGACAGCGGGAAATATTTGGTGGTATACGCATTTGTTTCGGAAGTAAATGTAAAAAAATCCTTTGAGTATTACAACGTGGCATATTGGTCAGGTAAAAAGAAAATAAATAAATATATTAATGAAATTTCTAAACGAAGTCTTTATAACACTAATGAAAAAATAACTTATAAGGATAAAATAATTTCATTGTCAACTTGCGAAAATACAAACGAAAATAGCAGAATGGTAATCGTGTGTAAAAAAATAAAATAGTATGTTTACATAAATTGTGTGCAAAAAATGAAATAGTAAATTGTAATAGTTTTGCAAATGCTATATAATTGACTGTTGGAAATGAAAAAATGAAAACACTGGAAGTAAAAGATTCTCATAAATATTAAGAAGCAAAAACGTGAATTTTAAACAAGAATAAAAACGCAAGAAATTTGCTTGTACTAAAAAATAAGGATAAAAAATGCAGGAAGTAAAAAAGTGTCATTGGGTTAACGAAAAAAATAAAAAGTATGTGGAGTATCATGACAAGGAATGGGGCGTACCTATTCATGACGACCAAAAACTTTTTGAAATGCTAATATTAGAAGGGTTTCAGGCAGGCTTGTCATGGGAATGTGTGCTAAACAAAAGAGAAGCATTCATAGAAGCTTTTGATAATTTTGATCTGGATAAGATTTGCCATTATGATGATGAAAAGTTGGAAGAATTAAAAAACAACCCAGGCATAATACGAAATAGGTTAAAAATTGCAGCAGCCGTAAAAAACGCAAAAGCATTTAAAAATATTATAAATGAGTTTGGCAGTTTCAATAATTATATTTGGGGCTTTACAAACAATAAAATAGTATATGAATATGACAAAACTACATCACAATTGTCAGATACTATTTCAAAGGATCTAATAAAAAGAGGGATGAGTTTTGTTGGAAGCACTATTATTTATTCTTATTTACAGGCAATAGGCATAATAAATTCCCATGAACCAGGTTGCTTTTTGTTTCATGGAAATTAAAATGAAATCAATACTATAAATGCAAATTAATGCAGGTTAATATTAATATAAAATTATATTAATATTAATCTATATAAACAAAGCAAATGAAAAAGAAGGAATCTAAAATGAAAAAAGAAGAAAAAACAAATGTAATGAGAGTATTAGATAGCAAAAAGATTAAATACAAAAGTCATAACTATGTTGCTACAGAAGCAATAGCAGGAGATGAGGTGGCGAAAACATTAGGTCAGGATCCAAATGCTGTGTTTAAGACTTTGGTAACAGTGTCAAAATCAAAGAGTTATTATGTGTTTTTAGTTCCTGTTTCTAAAGAACTTGATTTAAAGAAAGCGGCAAAAGCTGTTGGTGAGAAAAAAATAGAAATGCTTAAATCAAAAGAACTGTTGCCTCTTACAGGATACATTCATGGAGGATGCTCACCGATTGGAATGAAGAAATTTTTTAAAACAACAATTGATGAAACTGCAAAAAATTACGATACAATTATGTTTAGCGGTGGAAAGATTGGTTATCAGGTAGAATTGTCTTTAACTGATTTGGAAAAGGTTATAAAATTTCAACTGGCAGATATTACAGAATAATGGCAAACAATAGCCTATAAACAACAGCCGGCAAAAATCTTAACATTATAGAATTATAATGTTAAGATTTAGCAGAGATGCGGAATAATTTAAGGAAAATATAAAATAGAAGAGGAAATGAAATGAAGGTTTATTACTTTAATATAACACCACTTAGAAATAAAAATATATTTGCAGAAAAAGTAAAAGAAGTAAGTCCGAGAAGACTTGCAAAAATAGAACGTTTAAAGAAAACAGATGACAAGTTAAGATGTCTGGGAGCAGGATTGCTTATTAACTATATCCGTGAAAAATTTGATATAAGAGATGAAATAATGGTTGCCAAAAATGGAAAACCTCACTTTACAAGAACGAGGATGTCTTTTAATATTTCTCATTCTGGAAATTATGTTGTTATAGTGGTTTCGGATTTTAATATTGGTATAGATATTCAAAGAATGGAAAAACATAACCATCTTATTGCTGAAAAAAATTTCTGTGCCAATGAATGTGCTTATATCAATGAAAATGATAACTACGAAATTCAAAGACAGCGTTTCCATGAAATATGGACAATAAAGGAAGCGTACCTAAAAAATATTGGAATAGGATTAAGGAAACCTTTGAATTCATTTGAAATAGATTTAAGTCATGGCAATCCAAGAATTATCGACAATCCTGGTTATGCCATCTTACAAATAAAATTGGATAAACTTTATATAATGGCGATTTGCTCTGACATTAGGGACAAAGAATTTACTATGGAAGAAGTGGAAATCTAATTTGCAAGAATATAAAAAGAATAATTTAGAAATATAATCTAAAAGTAGATTAGTAAAATTTATAAAAAAGCAGCTATGATTTTATGTATTGTTTAAAAGGTCTTAGTAATCTGATTACTGATTAACTTAAAAACAGTATGTTAAAATCATAGCTATTTTTTTGAAATTTTAAAATTTGTTATAATATTTCACATTGTTATTTACTCCAACGTCCTGAAGCCCCACAAGGTAAAACAAGACCATTCGATGATACAGGAAGCCCAATTTCTTCTGCTTCAACTTTTCCACCAAACTTTGGCACAATAGCAGTGTTAATCATATAATTCAAAACTGCCGGCTGTAAGCCTGTTGTATAAGAGTTAATAAGGAAGAATAAAGGATTATCGCTTAAAATGTTTGTACATAATTCCACAAATGGAAAAATGCTTTCCTCAATTTTCCAAGTTTCTCCCTTTGGACCTCTACCGTAAGAAGGTGGATCCATAATGATTCCATCATATTTGTTCCCACGACGGATTTCTCTTTCAACAAATTTTACACAGTCATCAACTAACCATCTCACAGGTCTGTCAGCAAGTCCTGAAGAAACGGCGTTTTCTTTTGCCCATGTAACCATTCCCTTTGAAGCGTCAACGTGTGTAACGTGAGCACCGGCTTCTAGAGCAGCCAAAGTAGCCCCACCTGTATAAGCAAAAAGGTTTAATACCTTAACAGGTCTACCGGCATTGCGAATCTTCTCTGAAAACCAGTCCCAGTTAGTAGCTTGCTCTGGGAATAATCCTGTATGCTTAAAACTAAAAGGTTTGAGATTAAATGTTAGGTTCTTATAATTAATTGTCCATTGCTCAGGCAAATTGAAAAAGTCCCATTTTCCACCGCCTTTGTTGCTTCTGTGATAGTGACCGTTGTGCTTGTGCCAGCCTTTGTTTTTCTTTGGAGTGTTCCAAATAACCTGAGGGTCAGGTCTGACTAAAAGATAGTCACCCCATCTCTCTAATTTTTCTCCTGTTGAAGTATCTATAACTTCATAATCTTTCCAATTATCTGCAATCCACATAAATTAATCCTCTTTATCGTTAAAATTTAAAGTTAAGTATTTAATAGGTTACTTCCTATTATAATATGATTTTTAATATCTTGTATGATTAGTTCATAATGCATCCTGAAATATAATATTTAAATAATTAATAATTTATTTTTAAATAATCAATAATGTATTGCAAAATCCATTATTTAATAACCGCTAATATATTAACATAGAAAGCATCAATAAACAATTAAAAGTAATTAAAGTTTATTAAGTGTTAAAAGTTGAAAAGGCTAAAAATATAAAAGAATTAGAAACAATAAAAGGTTGTTTCTATGAAGTGTTGTGTTATAATTATTTTAATTACAAAATATACAAAATTTGGAGGTAGCGTTATGACAAATAAATATGAGGGAACACAGACAGAGAAAAACTTAGAGGCTGCATTTGCAGGAGAATCACAGGCTAGAAATAAATACACATATTTTGCGTCAGTTGCAAAGAAGGAAGGATATGAACAGATTTCTTCATTATTCTTAAAGACAGCAGACAATGAAAAAGAACATGCAAAAATGTGGTTCAAAGAATTAAGCGGTTTGGGAGATACATCAGAAAACCTTGCAGCAGCAGCTGAAGGTGAAAATTTCGAATGGACAGACATGTATGAAGGATTTGCAAAGACAGCGGAAGAAGAAGGTTTCCCTGAACTAGCAAAGAAATTCCGTTTAGTTGCAGAAATTGAAAAACATCACGAAGAAAGATATCGTGCTTTACTTAAGAATATTGAAACAGCACAGGTATTTGAAAAGAGTGAAGTAAAAGTATGGGAATGCAGAAACTGCGGTCACATTTGCGTAGGAACAAAAGCACCGGAAGTTTGCCCTGTATGTAATCACCCACAGAGCTTCTTTGAAGTACATGCTGAGAATTACTAAATAGCAGAAATGTTATGAAAACATAGGTCATGTATTGAAAACACCTTTGGCAATGTATATACTGGTTGTGTATATTGTCGGAGGTGTTTGTTTATGAAAAATAGTCAAGATATAGGATTGCCTAAATGTTTATTGAAGAAAAAAGAAACATTTTGCAAACTTAAAACTTTTTGAAAAAGGGTATTGCATTTAGAAAAGAGTTGTGTTATGATAACTCTTGCTGTGACATGATAGCGTTGAAACGTGAGGTTGCTACATTACATATATGTAGGTTTTCCGTGGAGCGAATGTCAAGTTAGGAAACTGGCGACAAGTCACTGTACAAAACATAAGTCCACCATAAGAGTGGAAACACCGAGTTAAGGTTGCGAGAGATTGCGACACGCCCGGATAGGTTGTACGGTCACCGCTTGTCGTGCTAAATAGTACGAAAAGGAGGCGGCTTTTTTTATGGCACAAGTAATGAGAATTACACTTAAAGCTTACGATCACAAATTAGTAGATCAGTCAGCTAAGAAAATTGTTGAAACTGCAAAGAACTCAGGATCAGAAGTTAGCGGTCCTGTACCTCTTCCAACAAAGAAGGAAGTTGTAACAATTCTTAGAGCTGTACACAAGTACAAAGACTCAAGAGAACAGTTTGAACAGAGAACTCATAAGAGACTTATCGATATTGTAACACCTACACAGAAGGCTGTAGATGCATTATCAAGATTAGAAATGCCAGCAGGTGTTTACATCGATATCAAGATGAAAAACAAATAATTCATCTAAAACAATTAAGTGAATTATCCTTGAAGGTTTTATATAAGTAAGGACCAGATAACTGGTCGGGTTACGAAAACTGTTCTAGGATGATCGCGGAATGCGATCCGCTGTAGATTAACAGGAGGTAATTAAAATGAAGAAAGCTATATTAGCTAAAAAAGTTGGTATGACTCAGATATTCAACGAAGCTGGCGAATTAGTTCCAGTTACTGTTCTTCAGGCAGGACCATGTGTTGTTACTCAGGTAAAAACAACTGAAAACGATGGTTATGAAGCAGTACAGGTTGGTTTCGAAGATATCAGAGAAAAATTGGTCAACAAGCCAGTTAAAGGTATGTTTGACAAGGCTGGAGTTTCTTACAAGAGATATGTAAGAGAATTTAAACTCGAAGGCGAATATTCAGTAAAAGACGAAATCAAGGTTGATGTCTTTGAAGCAGGAGACAAGATTGATGCTACTGCAATTGCAAAGGGAAAAGGATTCCAGGGCGCAATTAAGAGACATGGACAGTCAAGAGGACCTATGGCTCATGGTTCAAAGTATCATAGACATGCTGGTTCAAACGGTGCTTGTTCATCACCAAGTAAGGTATTTAAAGGAAAGAGAATGCCTGGTCACATGGGTGGCAAGAAGGTTACAACTCAGAACCTTGAAATCGTTAGAGTTGACGCAGAAAAGAACTTACTCTTAGTTAAAGGTGCTGTACCGGGACCTAAGAAAGCTTTAGTAACAATTAAAGAATCTGTTAAAGCCGGTAAGTAGTATTTGAAAGGAGGAACGCACAGATGGCAAAAGTATCTGTTTTAAATATGGAAGGAAGCGAAGTTGGAACAATCGAACTTAGCGATGCAGTATTTGGTGTTGAAGTTAATGAAAACTTAGTACATCAGGCTGTTGTAAGCCAGCTCGCAAACAAACGCCAGGGTACACAGAAAGCTAAAACTCGTTCAGAAGTTAGCGGTGGCGGAAGAAAACCATGGAGACAGAAAGGAACTGGTCATGCAAGACAGGGTTCAACAAGATCTCCACAGTGGACAGGCGGTGGAGTTGTATTCGCTCCAACACCAAGAGATTATTCATTTAAGATGAATAAGAAAGAAAAGAGATTAGCTCTTAAATCAGCATTAACATCAAGAGTTAATGAAGGAAAGTTAATCGTAGTTGATGAACTTAAGTTTGAAGCTCCTAAGACAAAGGAATTTGCAAAGGTTATGGCAAACTTAAAGGCTGACAAGGCATTAGTAGTATTAAACGAAAATGATGCTAACACAGTAAAATCAGCTAAGAACATCCCTACAGTGAAAACTGCTTTAACAAACACAATCAATGTATATGACATTCTTAAGTACGATACATTAGTAGTTGAAAAAGCAGCTGTAGCAACAATTGAGGAGGTGTACGCATAATGGCAGATATTAAATATTATGACGTTATACTTTCACCAGTTATTACTGAAAAAAGTATGAACGCTATGGCAGAAAAGAAATATACATTCTACGTTCACACAGAAGCTACTAAGTCACAGGTTGCAGATGCAGTTGAAAAAATGTTCGAAGGAGCAAAAGTAGAAAGCGTTAGCACAATGAACTTAAACGGCAAGAACCGTAGACGTGGTTATGTAACTGGAAAGACAGCAGCTAAGAAGAAAGCTATCGTTCAGTTAACAGAAGACAGTGCAGATATTGAAATCTTCGCTGGTTTATAGATTGCGGTAAGGAGGGACCCACAAAGTGGGAGGATACCTTATCGCTTACAGGAAATAGTTAGACGCAGAAACAAGCGTGATAATAAATGTTTAGTTTGAAAGGAGAATTAAAATGGGAATTAAGACATTTAACCCATACACACCTTCAAGAAGAGCTATGACTATGCTTGACAATGCAGAGATTACAAAGGCAGCACCAGAGAAGTCTTTAACAGTATCTCTCAAGAAAACAGCTGGTCGTAACAATCAGGGTAAAATAACAGTTAGACACCATGGTGGTGGTTCTAGAAGAAAATATAGAATTATCGACTTTAAGAGAAACAAAGTTGACGTACCTGCAACAGTTAAGAGTATCGAATATGATCCAAACAGAACAGCAAACATCGCATTAATTTGCTACGCTGACGGTGAAAAATCATACATCATCGCTCCTAACGGATTAAAGGTAGGAGATGTACTTATGAATGGCGAAAACGCTGAAGTAAAAGTAGGTAACTGTTTACCACTTTCAGCTATCCCAGTTGGTACAGAAATCCACAACGTTGAGTTATATCCAGGTAAGGGTGGACAGTTAGTTCGTGCTGCTGGAAATACAGCTCAGTTAATGGCTAAAGAAGGTAAGTATGCAACATTAAGACTTCCTTCAGGAGAAATGAGATTAGTTCCAATCGTATGTCGTGCAACAATCGGTACAGTTGGAAATGTAGAACACGGTCTTGTAAACATTGGTAAAGCAGGACGTAAGCGTAATATGGGTATCAGACCTACAGTTCGTGGTTCTGTTATGAACCCTAATGACCATCCACACGGTGGTGGTGAAGGACGTGCACCAGTAGGACGTTCAGGACCATGCACACCTTGGGGTAAACCAGCACTTGGTTTGAAGACTCGTAAGAAGAATAAGAAGTCTAACAAGATGATCATTAGAAGACGTGACGGAAAGAACATGAAATAAGGAGGTAGAAACTAATGGCTAGATCATTAAAAAAAGGCCCATTTGCGGATGAGAGCTTATTAAAGAAAATTGACGCTATGAACGAATCAGGCGATAAGTCAGTAGTAAAGACTTGGTCAAGACGTTCTACAATTTTCCCACAGATGGTTGGACACACAATCGCTGTCCATGATGGTAGAAAGCACGTTCCAGTATATGTTACAGAAGATATGGTTGGACATAAACTTGGAGAATTTGTTTCTACTAGAACTTATAAAGGACACGGAAAAGACGAAAAGAAGGGTAGATAATATCCTGTAGATTTTGAAAGGAGGTCTCATCTATGGCAAGAGGACATAGATCCCAGATAAAGAGAGAAAGAAATGCTAATAAAGATACTAGACCATCAGCTAAGTTATCATATGCTAGAGTGTCAGTACAGAAAGCATGTTTCGTATTAGATGCCATCAGAGGTAAAGATGTTCAGAGTGCTATCGGTATTCTCACATACAACCCAAGATATGCATCAAGCGTAATTTTGAAATTATTAAATTCAGCAGTTGCTAACGCTGAAAACAACAACAATATGGATGTTAGTAAACTTTACATTGCAGAGTGCTATGCTAATGCAGCTCCTACAATGAAAAGAATTAAACCTAGAGCACAGGGTAGAGCTTATAGAATCTTAAAGAGAAACAGCCACATTACATTAGTGCTCGATGAAAGATAAGATAGGAGGCAAAGTATGGGACAGAAAGTTAATCCTCATGGATTAAGAGTCGGAGTTATTAAGGACTGGGACTCAAAGTGGTATGCTGAAGCTGATTTCGCTGATAACCTTATTGAAGATTATGAAATCAGAACATACCTTAAGAAAAAGTTATACAGCACAGGTGTTTCTAAGATTGAAATCGAAAGATCATCTGACAGAGTAAGAGTTAATGTTTATACAGCTAAGCCTGGTCTTGTAATCGGAAAAGGTGGCGCTGAAATAGAAAAGGTTAAAGCAGAAGTTCAGAAAATGACTGATAAGAAGTTATTTATGGATGTTAAGGATGTTAAGAGACCTGATAAAGATGCACAGTTAGTAGCAGAAAACATTGCTGCACAGTTAGAAAACCGTGTATCATTTAGAAGAGCTATGAAGTCATGCATGTCAAGAACAATGAAGACAGGCGCTTTAGGAATTAAAACATCTGTTTCAGGACGTCTTGGTGGAGCTGATATGGCTCGTACAGAGTTCTATAGTGAAGGAACTATTCCACTTCAGACATTACGTGCTGATATCGACTATGGTTTCGCTGAAGCTGATACAACTTACGGAAAAGTAGGTGTAAAGGTTTGGATTTACAATGGCGAAATACTTCCAACTAGAGAAGGGAGCGATAAATAATGTTAATGCCAAAAAGAGTTAAACGTAGAAAACAGTTCCGTGGTTCTATGAGAGGTAAAGCTACAAGAGGAAATAAGATTTCTTATGGTGAATACGGTATCGTAGCAATGGAACCAGGATGGATTAAATCAAATCAGATTGAAGCTGCCAGAATCGCAATGACACGTTATGTAAAGCGTGGTGGTAAGGTTTGGATTAAGATTTTCCCTGATAAACCAGTAACAGCTACACCTGCTGAAACTCGAATGGGTAAAGGTAAGGGTGCTCTTGAATACTGGGTAGCTGTAGTTAAGCCAGGTAGAGTTATGTTTGAAATCGCAGGCGTACCTGAAGAAACAGCTAAAGAAGCTTTGAGACTTGCAACCCACAAACTTCCAATTAAGTGTAAGGTTGTTTCACGTGCAGATTTAGAAGGCGGTGATAACAGTGAAAATTAAGACATATGTAGAAGATTTAAGAACAAAATCAGCTGCAGAATTAAACGATGAATTAGTAGCTGCTAAAAAGGAACTTTTCAATTTAAGATTCCAGAACGCAACAAACCAGTTAGATAACACAAGCAGAATTAAAGAAGTAAGAAAGAACATTGCCAGAATCCAGACTGTTATAGTTGAAAAGGCAAATGCTGCTGAATAGTTAGAGGTTAGTCCCCCAGCCGGCACAGGCCGGTGGAAAGGTTATGAAAGGAGAAATTGTTGTGGAAAGAAATTTAAGAAAAACACGTACAGGTAAGGTTGTTAGCGACAAGATGGATAAGACAATCGTTGTAGCTGTAGAGGATCATGTAAAGCATCCTTTATACAACAAAATCGTTAAGAGAACTTACAAATTAAAAGCTCATGACGAAGAAAACCAGTGCGGTATCGGTGATACAGTAAAAGTTATGGAAACAAGACCACTTTCAAAGGATAAAAGATGGAGACTTGTTGAAATTATTGAAAAGGCTAGATAAGGTCTTTATAGGAAAAAGGAGGAATACAGCATGATTCAACAGGAAAGTAGACTTAAAGTTGCTGATAATACAGGCGCTAAAGAATTACTTTGCATCAGAGTAATGGGCGGATCTACTAGAAGATATGCGAACATCGGTGATGTTATCGTTGCTACTGTTAAAGATGCAACACCAGGTGGAGTTGTTAAAAAAGGTGACGTAGTAAAAGCTGTAGTAGTACGTACTGTTAAGGGCGCTCGTCGTAAAGATGGTTCATACATCAGATTTGACGAAAATGCTGCTGTAATTATAAAAGATGATAAGACCCCAAGAGGAACTCGTATTTTTGGGCCAGTTGCTAGAGAATTAAGAGACAAACAGTTTATGAGAATTGTATCTTTAGCACCTGAAGTTTTATAGGAGGTATGCATAAATGTCAGCTATGAAAATTAAAAAAGGTGATACAGTAAGAGTTATCGCTGGTAAAGACAAAGGAAAAGAAGGTAAGGTTTCTTCAGTAGATCTTAAGAAGAATACTGTAACAGTCGAAGGTGTCAACATGCATACAAAGCACACAAAACCAAGTGCACAGAACCAGAATGGTGGCATCGTTACTCAGGAAGGACCTATCAATGCTTCTAACGTAATGCTCGTTGTTAAAGGACAGACAACTAGAGTAGGATTTAAAGTAGAAGACGGAAAGAAAGTTCGTATTGCCAAGAAAACTGGCGAAGTTATTGATTAATTAAAGAGAGGAGGTCCAAGACGTGAGTAGACTTAAAGAGACTTATTTAAATGAGATTAAGGATGCAATGCAGAAGAAATTCGAATACAAGAACGAAATGCAGATCCCTAAACTTGATAAGATTGTTATAAATATGGGTGTTGGTGAAGCTAAGGAAAACCGTAAGGTTTTAGATACAGCTGTAAAGGATCTTGAAACAATTACAGGACAGAAAGCAGTTGTTACAAGAGCTAAAAATTCAGTAGCTAACTTCAAGTTAAGAGAAGGACAGCCAATCGGATGTAAAGTAACTCTTAGAGGAGAAAAGATGTACGAATTTTTAGACAGATTAGTAAATCTTGCTTTACCTCGTGTAAGAGACTTTAGAGGTGTTAATCCTAATGCATTTGATGGAAGAGGAAATTATGCTCTTGGTATCAAAGAACAGATTATTTTCCCTGAAATCGAATACGATAAGGTTGATAAGGTTAGAGGTATGGACATTATTTTTGTTACTACAGCTAACACAGATGAAGAAGCTCGTGAATTATTGACATTATTTAATATGCCATTTGCAAAGTAATTAGGAGGTAGATCCATGGCTAGAACTGCTATGAAAGCAAAACAGCAAAGAAAAGCTAAATTCTCAACACAGGCTTACAACCGTTGTAGAATCTGTGGTCGTCCACATGCTTATTTAAAAAAATACGGAATCTGCAGAATTTGCTTCCGTGAATTAGCATACAAGGGACAGATACCAGGCGTTAAAAAGGCAAGCTGGTAAGAGAAATTTGAAGGAGGAAATTTAACTATGACTATGAGTGATCCAATCGCAGATATGCTTACAAGAATCCGTAATGCTAATACTGCAAAACATGATACTGTAGATGTTCCTGCATCAAAGATGAAAATAGCTATTGCTGAAATTCTTTTAAATGAAGGATATATCAAAAAGTATGAAGTTTTAGATGAAGAAAACTTTAAGAATATCAGAATCACATTAAAGTATGGTAAAGATAAGAACGAAAAGGTTATTACAGGAATTAAGAAAATTTCTAAGCCAGGTCTTCGTGTTTATGCCGGAAAAGATGAATTACCAAGAGTTCTTGGAGGACTTGGTGTAGCTATCATCTCAACAAACAAAGGTGTGATTACAGATAAAGAAGCTAGAAAGGCAAACGTTGGTGGAGAAGTTCTCGCATTCGTTTGGTAAATAAAAATTAGGAGGTAAGGCGAAATGTCACGTATAGGAAGAATGCCTATCGCTGTACCAGCAGGTGTAACTGTTGATATTGCAGAAAATAACAAGGTGACTGTCAAAGGCCCAAAGGGTGAACTTACAAGAGTTTTACCAGAGGCTATGGACATTAAAAAAGACGGCGAAGAAATCGTCGTTACAAGACCTAATGATTTAAAGAAAAATAAAGCATTACATGGTCTTACAAGAACACTTATTTACAATATGGTTATAGGTGTTACAGAAGGTTACGAAAAGGTGCTTGAAGTTAACGGTGTTGGTTACAGAGCACAGAAACAGGGTAAGAAATTAGTCCTTTCATTAGGTTATTCACATCCGGTAGAAATGGAAGATCCAGAAGGAATCGAAACAGTACTTGATGGTCAGAATAAGATTATTGTTAAGGGAATTGATAAAGAAAAAGTTGGCCAGTACGCTGCAGAAATCAGAAGTAAGAGAGCTCCTGAACCTTATAAGGGTAAGGGTATCAAATACGATACTGAAGTTATCAGACGTAAAGTTGGTAAGACTGGTAAGAAATAATTAAAGGAGTGTAAAAAATGGTTAGTAAGAAATCTAGAAGTGAAGTTCGTGTTAAGAAACATAACAGACTGCGTAATCATTTAAGTGGAACAACTGAATGTCCACGTTTAGCAGTATTCAGAAGTAATAATCATATGTATGCTCAGATTATTGACGATACAGTCGGCAAGACACTTGTTTCAGCTTCAACAAATGAACCTGAAGCTAAGAAAGCTCTTGAAAAGACTAATAACGTTGAAGCCGCAGCATATGTAGGTAAAGTAATTGCTGAAAGAGCAATTGAAAAAGGTATTAAGGAAGTTGTTTACGATAGAGGCGGCTTCATTTACCAGGGTAAAGTACAGGCATTAGCAGATGCAGCTAGAGAAGCTGGTCTGGAATTTTAGTTGAGGAGGTAACACACATGAAACGTGAGATAATTGATGCAAGTCAGTTAGAATTAGAAGAAACAGTAGTGTCAATCAAACGTGTTACTAAGGTAGTTAAAGGTGGACGTAATATGCGTTTCGCAGCTTTAGTAGTTGTTGGTGACAAAAACGGACACGTTGGTGCAGGTTTAGGAAAAGCAGCTGAAATTCCTGAAGCAATCCGTAAGGGTAAAGAAGATGCAATGAAGAGCCTGATTAGTGTTCCTATCGATCAGAACGATAGTATCCCATATGACATTATTGGAAAATTTGGAAGCGCTGAAGTATTACTTAAGAGAGCTCCAGAAGGTACTGGTGTTATCGCTGGTGGTCCTGCACGTAGTGTAGTAGAACTCGCCGGTATTAACAACATCAGAACAAAATCATTAGGAACAAACAACAAGCAGAACGTAGTTCTTGCTACAATTGAAGGATTAGCTGCATTAAAGACTCCGGAAGAAGTAGCTACACTTCGCGGTAAAACTGTAGAAGAGATTTTAGGCTAATAAGGGAGGTAATTAGAAATGGCAGATAAATTAAGAATTACTTTAGTAAAATCAACAATTGGAGCAGTTCCAAAGAATAAAAAGACAGCTGAAGCTTTAGGACTTACAAAGCTTAACAAGACAGTTGAAATGCCTGACAACGCTGCAGTCAGAGGTATGATTCAGAGAGTTAGACATTTAGTTAAAGTTGAAGAAATTTAATTTAGATAGGAGGTGCGACAATGGATTTATCAAATTTAAAGCCTGCAGAAGGTTCAAAGCATAGTGATAATTTCAGAAGAGGCCGTGGACATGGTTCAGGAAATGGCAAGACAGCTGGTAAAGGTCATAAAGGACAGAAAGCTCGTTCAGGAAGCCCTAGACCTGGTTTCGAAGGTGGTCAGATGCCATTATATAGAAGAATTCCTAAGAGAGGATTCACTAATATCAATACAAAAGATATCGTTGGTATCAATGTTACTGCATTAGAAAGATTCGAAAATGATACAGTTGTTACAGTTGAAACATTACTTGAAGCAGGTGTAATCAAAAATGCTAGAGATGGCGTTAAGATTCTTGGGGATGGTGAATTAACTAAAAAGCTTACAGTAAAAGTAAATGCATTTAGTGAAGTAGCTAAGGCAAAAATCGAAGCGGCAGGCGGAACTTGCGAGGTGATCTAATATGTTAGAAACCTTCAAGAAAGCATTAAAAGTTAAAGAAATCAGAAAAAGATTATTATACACATTTTTTATGTTAATAGTTGTGAGACTTGGTTGTCAGATCCCTATTCCATTTGTGAATGGGGACGCAATCGCTCAGGTTATGAGAAACTTTGCAAATGAGAACTTTAGTTTCTTCTCAGCTATTACAGGTGGTTCGATGGAAAAGATGTCAATTTTTGCTCTTAACATCACACCATACATCACAGCATCAATCATTATGCAGTTGTTAACAATTGCTATACCAAAACTTGATGAACTTCAAAAAGATGGAGAAGAAGGTAGAAAGAAAATCGCTGAAGTTACACGTTATTTAACAGTAGCATTAGCATTAATCGAATCTACAGCAATGATTATCGGTTTCGGAAATCAGGGAATTTTCGATACAGATGCTGTTAAATATTCAGCAATGCACGACATTAGAAAATGGGGTGTAATTGTAACAGGTATTTTAGCAATGACAGCCGGTTCTGCAGTATTAATGTGGATTGGTGAGCAGATTACTGAAAAGGGTGTAGGAAATGGTATTTCTATCGTTCTTACAATTAACATCATTTCAGGTATGCCTAGTGATATTGCTAACTTATTCAAGAACTTTGTATTTAAAGAAGGAATGTCAATCGGTGGTAGATTATTATCAGCATGCGTTATTTTGGGCGTTATAGTTGGTATCATCGTATTGGTAGTAATTCTTCAGGGCGCAATCAGAAAGATTGCAGTACAAATGTCTCAGAAGGTACAGGGTAGAAGACAGGTAGGTGGACAGCAGTCAAATATACCTCTTAAGGTTAATACAGCTGGTGTTATTCCAATTATCTTCGCTTCATCATTATTACAGTTCCCTGTAGTAATTGCATCATTCTTTGGTAAGTCACCTGAATGGTCACATTACTTAAGCCAGTCACACTGGTGTAATCCTTCAAATATTAAATATTCAATTGGTTTTGTAGTATACTTATTATTAGTAATATTCTTTGCTTACTTCTATACTTCAATAACATTCAACCCTCGTGAAGTTGCTAAGAACTTAAACGACAGAGGTGGATTTATACCTGGTATCAGAAGTGGTAAGCCAACAGTAGAATATTTAACAAATATTTTGAATTACATTATTTTAATTGGTGCTATTGGTCTTATTATTGTAGCCGCTATTCCAATTTTAGCTTCAGGTATTTTTGGAGCACAGGTTGGATTCGGTGGAACATCTATTATCATCATTGTTGGTGTTATTTTAGAAACACTTGAAACAATTAAGTCAATGGTAACAGAAAAGAATTACAGCACAATTAAAGGAATATTTTAACATAAGTTTAGGGGACGGTGTTGCACTGCCCCCTAAATGTACTATAATTTGAAATTTTTAATAGTAACTATTGCAAATCCATGTTTATTTATGCTTTAATAGAAGTTATGAGAATATTTATAACGTTTATTAATGTAGAAGGAGGCAAATATGAAAATTGTAATGCTTGGAGCACCTGGTGCAGGAAAAGGAACACAGGCAAAGATGATTGCTGAAAAATATAGTATTCCTCATATTTCAACAGGAGATATTTTTAGAGCAAACATCAAAAATGGTACAGAATTAGGAAAAAAAGCAAAGTCTTTTATTGATAAGGGACAGTTAGTTCCTGATGAATTAACATTAGACTTGATTATGGATAGATTTAAAGAAGACGATTGCAAAAACGGATATGTTTTAGACGGTTTTCCAAGAACTATTCCACAGGCAGAAGCTTTAGATGAAGCTTTGAAGGCAAATGGAGAAAAAGTTGATTTTGCAATCAATATTGATGTTCCAGACGAGAACATCGTTAGAAGAATGGGCGGAAGACGTGCATGTGTAAACTGTGGAGCTACATATCATATTGTTTACAGCCCAACAAAGGTTGAAGGAAAATGCGACAAGTGCGGAGAAGAACTTATTGTAAGAGATGATGATAAGCCTGAAACAGTATTAAGCCGTTTGGAAGTTTATCATAATCAGACTCAGCCACTTATTGATTACTATAATGAACAGGGCATCTTAAAGAGTGTTGATGGAACAATTGATATGAAAGATGTATTTAATGAAATAGTAAAGATATTAGGAGCATAAGAAAATGCCAGTAACAATTAAATCAGAAAGAGAAATTAATTTAATGAGAGAGGCAGGAAAGATTCTTGCTAAAGTTCACGAACAGCTTGCACAGGAAGTAAAGGCAGGCATGTCATCTTATGAAATAGATAAGATATGTGAAGAAATTATTAGAAGTTATGATTGTATTCCTTCATTTTTAGGTTACGAAGGATATCCGGGAAGTGTGTGCATTTCAATTAATGATGAAGTTGTACATGGTCTTCCAAACAAAGATAAAATTGTCAGAGATGGCGATATTGTAAGTTTAGATACAGGTGTTATTTGGAAAGGCTATCAGTCAGATGCCGCAAGAACAATTGCTATCGGAGAAATCAGCAAAGAAGCACAGCAGTTAATTGATGTAACAAAGCAGAGTTTCTTTGAAGGTATAAAATTTGCAAAAGAAGGAAACCATCTATATGATATATCTGCAGCAATCGGTGATTATGCAGAAAAATTTGGATACGGTGTTGTAAGAGAATTAGTAGGTCATGGAATTGGTACAGAAATGCATGAAGATCCACAGATACCAAACTTCAGACAGAAGAGACGTGGCATGAAGCTTCAGGCAGGCATGACACTTGCTATTGAACCAATGATTAACATGGGAAGACCTGATGTTGCATGGACTGATGATGACTGGACAGTTGTAACAGATGATGGTTCATTATCAGCACATTATGAAAACACAATTCTTATTACAAAGGGTGAACCGGAAATCTTATCACTCTAAAATTTAGGAGGAACAAAAATGTCAAAGGCAGACGTAATTGAAATTGAAGGAAAAGTTGTTGAAAAATTACCAAACGCAATGTTTAAGGTAGAATTAGAAAATGGACATATTGTTTTAGCTCACATTAGTGGTAAATTAAGAATGAACTACATTAAGATTTTACCGGGTGATACAGTAACAATTGAAATGTCACCATACGATCTTTCAAAAGGAAGAATCATCTGGCGTGATAAATAAGCAACGCATTTCTCAATAAAAGAGCAAACTTGTGCTCGCACAAGAGTTTGCTCTTTTATTTGGAAATTAACTTAGGTAACTATTAATTAAAATAAATTAATAAAATTTCAAAAAAGTTCTTGTAATATTTTGAAAACTATGATATTATCATACTCGGACTTTTTTGTGGAAGGAGGATTTTACTGTGAAAGTTAGATCATCAGTTAAACCAATTTGCGAAAAATGCAAAGTCATTAAAAGAAAAGGGATTGTCAGAGTTATCTGTGAAAATCCAAAGCACAAACAGCGTCAGGGATAATGATTGGATTGAAAGTGAATGATTAGATATTGTTCACTTGTTTGTGCGTCTATAGTTATGCATAGTCATAACTTTATGAAGATGCGGCTGCAGTAACGAAAAAGTTACTATCAAATATGTAGGGAAAACCTACCTGCCAACCACTTATATATTGCTGAAACAGGTTGGCCAATTGGGCATAGTTATGAGATAAGAAGTCAAGTAGTTATCTTATTATGCCGGATGACGAAGAAATTATACTTCGTACAGAAACTAATAAAGTATATGAATAATATGGGTGCGTACAACATTTCAGACGTGGTAACACGGGCTACGTAATTTATATATTCATGCAAATTAACTAATGGAGGTTATACACATGGCTCGTATTTCAGGTGTTGATTTACCAAGAGAAAAGAGAGTTGAAATTGGCTTGACTTATATTTATGGTATCGGTCTTACAAGCTCAAAGAGAATTTTAACTGAAGCTGGTGTTAATCCAGACACACGTTGTAAGGATTTGACAGATGATGAAGTTAAAAAGATTAGCGATGTTATCGATGCAAGTCAGACAGTTGAAGGTGATTTAAGAAGAGAAATCGCATTAAACATTAAGAGATTACAGGAAATTGGATGCTACAGAGGTATCCGTCATAGAAGAGGACTTCCAGTTCGTGGTCAGAATACAAAGAACAATGCCAGAACAAGAAAAGGTCCTAAGAGAACTGTAGCAAACAAGAAAAAATAGTAAGAAACCCATAAGGGAGGTTAGTTTAGAAATGGCTAAGAAAGTTACAAAGAAAGTGACAAAAAAGCGTGTTAAGAAAAACGTTGAACACGGACAGGCACATATCCAGGCATCATTTAACAATACAATTGTCACATTGACAGATGCTGAAGGAAATGCTTTATCATGGGCAAGTGCTGGCGGTCTGGGATTTAGAGGTTCAAAGAAATCTACTCCTTATGCAGCTCAGATGGCAGCAGAAACTGCAACTAAAGCAGCTTTAGTACACGGTTTAAAAACAGTAGATGTTATGGTTAAGGGTCCAGGATCAGGTAGAGAAGCAGCTATTCGTGCGCTTGCTACATGCGGTCTTGAAGTTACAAGTATTAAGGATGTAACACCAGTTCCACATAATGGATGTCGCCCACCAAAACGTAGAAGAGTCTAATTTAGGAGGGAATAATTAAATGGCAGTAAATAGAGTTCCTGTTCTTAAAAGATGTAGATCACTTGGTTTAGATCCAATTTATTTAGGAATAGATAAGAAATCAAATAGAAATTTAAACAGATCTAGCAGAAAAATGAGTGAATACGGACTTCAGTTAAGAGAAAAGCAGAAGGCTAAATTCATTTATGGCGTGTTAGAAAAGCCTTTCAGAAATTATTATCAGAAAGCACAGAAGAAACCTGGTATGACAGGTGAAAATCTTATGATTATATTAGAAACTAGACTTGACAATGTTATTTTCCGTATGGGATTTGCAAGAACAAGAAAAGAAGCTAGACAGATAGTTGATCATAAGCATGTTTTAGTAAATGGTAAGCAGGTTAACATTCCTTCTTATTTAATCAAAGTTGGTGATGTTATCGAAATCAAAGAGAAATGCAAAGGTTCTCAGAGATACAAAGATATCATCGAAGTTACTGGTGGAAGAACAGTCCCAGCATGGGTTGAAGTAGACCAGGAAAATCTTAAAGGTGAAATCAAAGAACTCCCTAAGAGAGATGAAATTGATGTACCTGTAGATGAAATGCTTATTGTCGAATTATATTCTAAATAAGATTTATTATTTATTTATATTATTTTACAATAGGTTTAAGCAATTCCCAATAAAGGAGGGGCTAATTAGTGTTCGATTTTGAAAAACCCAATATTTTAGTAGAAAAGTCAGACGATGGAAGATACGGTAAGTTTGTAGTAGAACCACTTGAAAGAGGTTATGGTACAACACTTGGTAATGCTTTAAGAAGAATTATGCTTTCATCATTACCGGGATCTGCTGTAAGCCAGATTAAGATTGATGGAGTTCTCCATGAATTTAGCTCAGTGCCTGGTGTAAAAGAAGATGTTACAGAGATTGTATTAAACATCAAACAGCTTGAAATCAAGAATAATAGTACAACAGATGAACCTAAGGTTGCACATATTGATGTAACAGGAGACTGCGTAGTAACTGCTGCAGATATCCAGGTTGATTCTGATATCGAGATTTTAAATCCGGACTTAGTTATCGCAACACTTAATGGTGGTGCAGATAGCAAGCTTAGTATGGAATTAATCATTACTAAGGGTAGAGGTTATGTAAGTTCAGAAAAGAACAAGAATGATAGCTTACCAATCGGTGTTATTGCAGTTGATTCAATCTACACTCCAGTAGAAAGAGTTAATATGTCAGTACAGAACACTCGTGTTGGTCAGGTTACAGACTTTGATAAACTTACATTAGACGTTTACACAAATGGTACATTAGATACTGATGAAGCCGTAAGCTTAGCGTCAAAAGTTCTTTGCGAACACTTAAAGTTATTCATCGATTTGTCTGAAACTTCAAAGGATATTGAAGTAATTGCAGAACCGGTTGATGATGAAATTGATAAAGTGTTAGAGATGAACATAGATGAATTAGAGTTATCAGTTCGTTCATACAATTGTTTGAAGAGAGCAGGTATCAATACAGTTGAGGAATTAGTAAATAAGACTTCAGAAGATATGATGAAGGTAAGAAACCTTGGTCGTAAGTCATTAGAAGAAGTACTTGCTAAGTTAAAAGAACTCGGCCTTGGATTGAAACCAAGCGACGAAAACTAATAAACTAGAGTTTGTTAGCATTATGGAGGTAAGAAAATGGCAGGTTATAGAAAACTTGGAAGAACTTCAAGTCAGAGAAAAGCTTTAATTAGAGGTCAGGTTACTAGTCTTTTAAATAACGGCAAGATTGTTACTACTGAAACAAGAGCTAAGGAAATCAGAAAAGTTGCAGAAGGTCTTATTGCATTAGCAGTTAAGGAAAAAGATAACTTTGATGAAGTTGAAGTAACAGCAAAGGTTGCTCGTTTAGATAAAGATGGTAAGAGAGTCAAAGAAGTTGTTGATGGCAAGAAAGTAACAGTTTTCGATGAAGTAAAGAAAACTATTAAGAAAGATCAGCCTTCAAGACTTCATGCAAGACGTCAGATGAATAAAGTTCTTTACACAGTAACAAATAATGAAACTGGAAAGAAGAAAGATGCTAAGAAGGTAGACTTAACAAATAAGTTATTTGACGAAATTGCTCCTAAGTATGCAGATCGTAACGGTGGTTACACAAGAATCGTAAAGATTGGCCAGCGTAAAGGTGATGCAGCTATGGAAGTATTACTTGAATTAATCTAGTTGCGAAGCTTTGAGCGAAGCGATTTAATATTATAAAAAGAGAAGTATAAGTGCTGTATACGCCTATACTTCTCTTTTTAGTTTGTAATTTAATTGAATTAAGACAATAAAACTAAAATTTATTGTCTGCAAAATTACAAAGACACACCAAAATTAAAAATACATTTACTTAGTAATAAAAGGTAGAACGAGATTTGTTTTTTTATTATAAAATTAGGAAAATAAAATAATATATTTCAATATATATAAATCAATAGCAAATAAGGAGAGAATAATTTTCCTCTAGTATTTTGTTAGACTTGTTAGTATAATATAATAAGTTTGCACTTAAGAAAGGAAAATACATGGAAATAAATACAATAATAGTAATAAACAAAATAGCAAATTTTATGTGTAGCATTTACTCACCAACATTGGCTATATGTGGGATAATAACTATTTTTATGAGTATTTTAGTTATACATGAGAAACCTTATATGATAATAAGTCTGTTGGTAACAAGAAAGTTCCAGCCGGCTAAGAAAAATCACAAGTATGCAGTTGTAATACCGGCTAGAAATGAAGAGCCTGTAATTAAGAACCTGATTAACAGTATTAAGAAGCAGGATTATCCCAGCGAGCTGGTTACAATATTTGTTATAGCCGATAATTGTACAGACAATACTGCAAAGGTGGCAAGAGAAAATGGTGCAATTTGCTACGAACATTTTAATCCTGATGAGAGAACAAAAGGTTTTGCGTTAAAATATGGATTTGAGCAGATTGAAAAGGATTATGGCATACAATCTTTTGAAGGATATTTTATTTTTGACTCTGATAACCTTCTGAAAAAAGATTATATTTCCAGAATGAATGATTCTTTCGATGCAGGAGAAAAAATCATTACTTCATATAGAAGTACAAAAAACTGGACAGAAAGCTGGATAGCTTCAACTTATGCAATTCATTGGTTACGTTCAATCAGATGGAGACATAGGGCACGTTCATTTTTACATTTGGCAACAAATATTCAGGGAACAGGATTTTTGTTTTCAAATGAAATAGTAAAAGATGGTTGGAAATATACATCTTTAACTGAAGATAGATCTTTAACTGCAGATTGTGTAGTTGAGGGCTATGAAATATCATATAATAACGACGCGATATTCTATGATGAGCAGCCAACAAGCTTGAAAGTAGCACTTCGTCAGCGTTTAAGATGGTCTAAGGGGCATCTACAGGCGTTTGCAGAAAGTGGCTGGGGATTGTTTAAAAACATCTTTGTTGATAAGCATACAGAGCATAAAGAAGATGATGCCTGGTATGACTATTTATGGAGAACAATAAGACATAGATTCATGTCCTTTGATACATTTGCACAGTTAGTGCCAAAAAACATTGTATACATAGCAAAATGGATATTGACCAAACTTATTCTTTATCCATTTATTGTATGGAAAATCGGAGCAACTTTCTGGGTTTTCAATGGAGACAGTTATATAGCAACTTTGTGTAAACACATTTTTGGAAATATAAGCATTACATTGGCTCCAGGTTGGAAATCCTATGGACTAAGCCTGTTACTTGTTATATGGGCAAGAATTTTCTATAGAATATGCAAATATTTCATTAATATTTGGATTGCAGTGTACATTTTTATAATAGAATACAAGAGGATACCAAAATTCAGTATATGGCGTAAAATTCTTTATTGTTTCACATGGCCTACATTTGATATTATCCAACGATATACTCAGTATGTAGCCTTGTTTAAGAAAGTTGAATGGAAGCCGATACCTCATAACAGTAAAGTTACAATTGAGGATATTGAAGAAGGTGCATAAAAAAATAGTTGCGACAGGCACGTACTTGATACGTAAATGTCGCAACTGTTTTTTATTATATATTCTTATAGGAAATTATTTTCCAAGTGTTTTGAAGTAATCATATTTCAGTGTTAAGTCATTTTTTCTAAATAATTTGTTTACCTTGTCGCTTGTTTCTTCAAGTTCCTTTTTGGAAATTTTCTTTCCGTTAACAACTTCGCCGTTTTCGACATACACATTACCGTCGTACCAGGAATAATCGCTGAAATAAGCAAGTCCTTTGTATTTAGGTGACAATGCATTAGTTCCTAAATAATAATTGCTATTATAGTCAATTCCAAACAAATTAAGGACAGTAGGCAGTATATTCATCTGCATTGTAACTTTATTAACTGACTGGGGTTTAATGTCGCTGCTCCAAATAAAGAATGGAGTGTTGTTAATTAAGTTGCCCTGTGTATCTTTATATTTATCCAAAACAGTTTTGTCATTAATTGTGTAAAGGTAATGGTCTGCGTAGGCAACTATAACTGTGTTATCATATAAACCGTTGTCCTTTAGCGCCTGAATAAGAAGACCTACCATATAATCGGTTTCGCCAACCATAAGTTTAGCCGATTCTTCCTCGCTTAAATCAGGAACATTCCCCTTGCCGTACTTGTTTTCGGCAACAAGCTTACCAACTTCTTTACTTGTTGTAAAAGGAGTATGAGGAGTATAGGAAATAATATAATCAACAAATTTCCCCTTTTGCTTAAACATCTGATTGTAAAAAGTTTTATTTAAAATAAGCTGTCGGTCAAGTTCGTAATCCAAGTCGCTGTAGTGACCAATATCTTTTAAACCAAAATAGTTGTCATAGCCCCAACTCTTGTAATTAATACCTCTTGAGTAAAAACCTGAAGTGTTCATATGAAAAGCATTTACAGTGTAGCCTTCATTTTTGAACAGCTTAGCCATTGTGTGGTTATTTGTGTTGGTATTTAGCGTATAAACATTTTCAGTATAAGAAGCAGGAGTTGTGAACCCGGTATTAACTGCAAATTCTGAGTTAAAAGTTGACCCACCGCCGGTATATATTGAATAATGCTTTTTAAAATCAATAGAATTCTTCTTTAAATTATATAAGTTAGGCGTTGCTTTTTTAGTTAAAAGCCATGTGTCCATACCCTCTAACTGTAGGAAAATAATATTTTTTCCTTTGAACATACCTGTATATTCATCACTTGTTTTTGTATCTTTCGCCTTGTAAATGCTGTCCAAAAACGCTTTGTCCTTAGAATTAATTTTTTCTTTAGGCTTAACGAAAGTAATATAAAAGTTCCTAAAAGAATATTCGTACAAACCTGAAACTCTCATACTTTTATTGCTGTCACTGTAGCTGTTGTAAACATTTCTAGGATTTTTAAAGCTGCTCCATTTTAAATGACTGTTGGCAAAACCTAAACCTAAAGGTGCGGCTAAATGCAAAACAATAAAAATAACAAAAATAACAAGCAGTCTTTTAGGTCTGAAATCTCTCTTTGGAGAGAACTTTCTGAACACAATTATTGCTATTATAAGAATAATAATTGCCGCAACGTAAATTATAGGATTGGCGTGAATAATTGTATCAACAATATAAGAGCTACCCTCGCTTGCCATAAGCATTAAGTTAAAGCTAAAATAAAAACCTGTTAATGAGTAGTAAACAGTGTTAGTTAAAAACAATGCGTATGCAAAAATAAAAAGAACCCAGTAGGCAATACCACACCCTTTTCCTTTAAGACAGGTTATGATTCCAATAAACAGGAAAATCCAAACTAAAGTGAAAATATTAGGTGCAGGATAAAAGGTTGGAAAATACCCTATGGCATAACCAAAGGCCCTTGTAAAAATGTCCATTAAAAGAAATGGAATAATTAAATATAAGGTATATCTGTGAACAGATATGTATCTTCTTATTTTCAAAAATAAATCTTTGATTTTAGCGTTCATAATAATCCTCCAAAATGTGTAATAGAACAAATATTAAGATAGCACAAATAAGAAAAAAAGTGAAATGTTTTTAAGGTATTGAAGTTGTAAAATATAAAATGTTTTCAACCATACAAAAAAAAGAAAAAGAAATTAGTTTTAAATTATCCAAGTTGCAAAATATGTATAAATAGAATAAAATAGGTTCGGACCATCAAAAAGCATTACTTATATATGAAAGGAACAGATGACTTTTATGGAAATGTTAAAGATAAAAAACTTAACACATGACTTCGTTGACGAAGAAGAAGGAACAAAATTGAGAGCTGTTGATAATGTGTCTTTAGATGTGGAAAAAGGACAGTTTATTGCAGTATTAGGTCATAACGGTTCAGGAAAATCATCTTTGGCAAAACATATTAATGCACTACTTGCTCCAACTGAGGGAACAGTATTTTTAGATGGTATGGACACAAAGGATCAAAAACTTCTTTGGGACATAAGACAGAACGCAGGAATGGTGTTTCAAAATCCGGACAACCAGATTGTTGCAACAATGGTTGAAGAGGATGTGGCATTTGGCCCTGAAAACCTGAAAGTACCAACAGCCGAAATTTGGAAAAGAGTAGAGAAGGCGTTGGGAGCTGTAGGTATGACAAAGTACAGACACAAGTCACCCCTTAAACTTTCAGGAGGTCAGAAGCAGAGAGTGGCAATTGCCGGAATAATTGCAATGGAGCCACAGTGTATAGTATTAGACGAACCTACAGCTATGCTTGATCCTGTAGGAAGAAAAGAAGTTATTGAAACACTTCATACATTAAATAAGGAAAAGAATATAACAATTATTTTAATTACCCATCACATGAACGAGGTAATCGGAGCTGACAAAGTTTTTGTAATGGATGACGGAAAACTAATTATGGAAGGAACTCCAAGAGAGATTTTCAGCAAGGTAGATGAAATTAAAAATATTGGTTTGGAAGTGCCACAGGTTACAGAGTTAGGTCATTTGTTACGAACAAGCGATTTAAATATAAATGAAGGTATATTAAGCATAGACGAACTTGTTAATGAAATAAAAAAAGCAAAGTGAGAAATAGAATGTCTTTAAAATTAGAAAATGTAAGTTATATTTATGAAAAAGGAACAACTTCAGAAACAGCAGCAATAAAGAATATCAATTTAGAAATTGAAAAAGGTGAATTTATTGCGATAATCGGGCACACCGGTTCTGGCAAATCAACATTAATACAGCATTTTAATGGCTTGGAAAAAGCAACTGAAGGTAATGTTTACTTTGACGGGAAAAATATATATGACAAAGATTTTGATTTGAGACAGCTAAGATGCAAAGTAGGGCTGGTATTTCAGTACCCTGAGCATCAGTTGTTTGAAGAATCAGTAATTAAAGATGTATGCTTCGGACCAAACAACCAGGGCTTGTCAACAGAAGAGGCAATCAATAAGGCAAAAGAAGCTTTGAGTCTTGTAGGTGTCAAGGAAGAACTTTTTGATAAATCGCCATTTGAGCTGTCAGGCGGGCAGAAAAGAAGAGTGGCTATTGCCGGTGTTTTGGCAATGGAGCCTGATATTTTGATTTTGGATGAGCCAACAGCAGGTCTTGATCCGGCAGGACGAGATAAGATTCTTAACTGCATCGAAAATCTTCATAAGAAAAAAGGCATGGCAGTTGTTCTCGTTTCTCATAGCATGGAAGATGTGGCAAATTACGCTGAAAGAATCATTGTAATGAATAACGGAAGCATAATGTTTGATGACACACCGAAAAAAGTATTTAAACATTATAAGGAATTGGAAAAAATCGGTTTGGCAGCTCCACAGATAACTTATATTATGCATCAGCTAAAAGAAAACGGGCTGGATGTGGACGAAAACATAATCAATGTAGAAGAAGCTAAAGAAAATATTTTAAAGGCACTTGGAAAATAAAGCAATAAATGACAGAATAATCCACCAGATAGATTAAGTAGTATACTTGAATGGATCAGGCGAATAGCCAGTCAGATAAAGATGTTAATAATCTTAAAGCAAATGATAATAAGTTTTAGATTTTTGAAATTATAAGTTAGTAAGTATAAGCATATTACAAATTATAGGTTAGTAAATATAAGGATATTACAATTAATTTAGGAAGAAGAAATGGCAAATATAACAATAGGACAATATTATCCGGAAAATTCAATAATACACAAATTAGACCCACGAGTAAAATTATTTGGCACAATGGTTTTTATCGTTATGCTTTTTTTACTTGACAGTGTTCCGGGCTATATATTATTTACGGTATTTATGGCAGCGATAATCAAGGCATCAAAAGTACCCTTTGGAAAATTATTAAAAGGAGTAAGAGCAATTCTTTTTATTCTACTTTTTAGTGCCGTATTGAACGTGTTTATGACACCGGGAGAAGAATTATTTTCAATATGGGCATTAACAGTAACAAAAGAAGGCTTGATAAAAGCCGGTTTTATAGCAATAAGACTGGTTTATCTGGTAATTTGTACTTCGGTAATGACACTTACAACAACACCAAATGACTTAGCTGACGGCTTGGAAAAATCATTTGGTTATCTAAAAGTTATAAGATTTCCGGTACATGAAATTGCAATGATTATGTCACTGGCATTAAGATTCATACCAACATTAATGGAAGAAACAGAAAAAATAACAAAGGCACAAAAAGCAAGAGGTGCACAGTTTGACACAGGAAACATACTGCAGAAGGCAAAAAGCCTTATTCCAATTCTTATACCTTTGTTTATTTCATCAATTAGAAGAGCCATTGACCTGGCAACAGCAATGGAAGCCAGATGTTATCACAGTGGCGATAGAACAAAGATGAAACCATTAAAATACGCTAAGCGTGATTACATGGCGTATGGCAGTTACGTGTTAATTGTAGCAAGTTTATGTGTTGTTACTTATGTGATTTGAGTTTGAAATATATAATGTGGAAATCAAGTACAGAAAATAAATTAGTATATAGAACTATGATGTTAAATAGCAGGTATATTGATATATAGAACTTTGATGTTGAACAACAAGTAAGCTGATATATAGAACTTTTATATTGAATAGCAGGTATATTGATATATAGAACTTTGATGTTGAATAGCAAGTATGCTGATAAATAAGATTTGTATATTCAATGAGAATTGTATAGTTGATAATAGAAAGATAGAAAAATGAAGAGAGTCAGATTAATTATTTCCTACGATGGGACCAACTATTGTGGTTGGCAAATTCAAAAAAACGGAATAACCGTTGAAGAAATTATAAATAGAGAATTATCCTCTCTTTTAAAAGAGGATATTGCGGTAATTGGAGCAAGTAGAACTGATTCAGGAGTTCATGCGGTTGCTAATGTGGCAGTTTTTGATACCGACACAAAAATACCGGCAGAGAAAATTTCTTTTGCACTTAACCAAAGACTACCTGATGACATAAGAATTCAGAAGTCCGAGGAAGTGCCACAGGATTTCCATCCAAGATATTGCAATAGTACCAAAACATATGAATACAAAATTTTAAATAGAAGATTTCCTGATCCGTTAAATAGATTATATACTCATTTTGTATATCTTCCTTTAGATGTGGATAAAATGAAAAAAGCAGCAGAATACATTGTAGGAGAGCATGATTTTGCAAGTTTCTGTTCAGCAGGAAGTCAGGTAAAAACCACAGTAAGAACAGTGTACACTTTGGATGTGTCAAAAGAAAATGACATTATAAACATTAAAATAAGTGGAAATGGATTCCTTTACAATATGGTAAGGATAATAGTAGGAACCTTGTTAAAGGTAGGCTTATCAGTTTACCCACCTGAACATGTAAAAGAAATACTTGATTCAAAAGACAGATACATGGCAGGACCAAAAGCTCCCGCAAGAGGTTTAACATTAATAGGAATTGAGTATGAGGAATAGTGGAATGAAATATTTGGAAATAAGTGAAAGACTAAAATCCACTTCAAGATACTCAAAATGGAAATAAACTTTTCACTTCAGGGGCAGAAAAATTGTATAAAAATTGAAAAAATCGTGTTGACACGTAAATTTAGTTATTGTATAATACATCAGTATTGTGACGTGTTATGCACGTTAGTTTTTTGTGTCTTAGCCAAAGCCCCGGTACGGACATGAAATGAATTAAAGAATTTAGATAAGCAAAATTTCAGGAGGTAAACCAATGAAAACATATATGGCTAGTCCAGCAGATATTGAGAGAAAATGGTATGTAGTTGATGCTACAGGATATACATTAGGACGTTTGTCATCAGAAGTTGCTAAGATTTTAAGAGGAAAGAACAAACCACAGTTCACACCTCATATCGACACAGGTGACTACGTAATTATTACAAACGCAGACAAGATTAAGGTAACAGGAAAGAAATTAGAACAGAAGATTTACTATCATCATTCAGAATACGTTGGTGGTATGAAAGAAGTTACTCTTAAAGAAAAACTTGCTAAGAAACCTGAAAGCGTTATTGAACTTGCAGTTAAGGGAATGCTTCCAAAGGGACCTTTAGGAAGAAGCATGATTAAGAAACTTTTTGTTTATGCTGGAGCAGAGCATCCACATGCAGCTCAGAAACCAGAAGAATTAACATTTTAGTTAACTGAAAGGAGAAAATAACATGGCTACAGAAAAGTATTATGGAACAGGTAGAAGAAAAAGCAGTGTTGCTAGAGTATATGTAATGCCTGGAAATGGAAATATAACAATTAATAAAAGAGATATTGATGAATATTTTGGTCTTGAAACATTAAAGGTTATCGTTCGTCAGCCACTTGAAACAATCGGTGCAACAGACAAGTTCGATATCAAAGTTAGTGTTCATGGCGGTGGATACACAGGACAGGCTGGTGCTATCAGACATGGTATCGCTAGAGCATTAGTACAGGCTGATGCTGAAAACAGACCTGCATTAAAGAAGGCTGGATTCTTAACAAGAGATTCAAGAATGAAAGAAAGAAAGAAATACGGTCTCAAAGCAGCTCGTCGTGCTCCACAGTTCTCAAAGAGATAATGATTGCTTGCGAATCGCAATGCAAATGGAAAGCCCTGAAGAATTTATTCTTCAAGGGCTTTTTCTTTGCATTGTGATTCATTAGAATCTAAGAATGACCGAGAAGAAGTGAGCGAAGCGAACGGATTCGAGGCTCATTATTAGATTCGCAAGCAATATTGGGGGATGTCCATAATTCCATAGGAATCTGAAATGGGCGAGAGGAAACGAAGTGCAATCGAGCTTATTTCAGAGTTACGCAGATATTTTTATTTGTTCGTATTACCATAATATAAATTTATTTTAAAAAATGGGAATAGACAAAATAAATTTTGTGTTCAACATTATGATATGATAAACTAAAGGGAGAGATTGTACAGAATTTATTATAAAATTATTACAGTAAAGTGTTTATAGCTTGAGAGGTTGGTTTGTGTCGGAGGAAACATATATTGTGATGTACTTAATTTGATAATGAAGAATTCGAAGCAAGACATTAAGTGGTGTCACAAAAATATAATAATCATGTTTTAATTTGTGAATGGTGCTGTGTGTCAAATTGTGCTTGTGGGTTAATGTATAGCAAATTTTTTTTGATTTTGTGTTACCGCAGGAGAAAAATAATCGTTTAACCCTCTCAAATTTGTAGAACTAGTATATAATAACGTCTGATGCGTGAACTTCTCTGAAAAGAATACAATATAGATAAATATTATTTATAGGAGGCACTTATGAAAAAAGAAAATGGTAAAAAAGTAATATCGATGTTTTTAATTTTGACAATGATTTTAGGATTAACCGATTTTATGAGTAGTGAAAAAAAGGTTTCCGCTGATTCTTCTGTACTAACAGTAGGCGATAGTGTTTATTTTGGAAGTTATTATCAAGATAAAGTGACAGACAAAAAACTTATTGAATACATAGATGAACAAAATAAAGATGGGGGCAATAAAATCGATATCGATGGTATAGATTTTATTAAAACAAGGGGAAATTGGTTTTCAGAAGAACAAATTGAATGGCAGATTTTAGCAGATGAGGGGAATAATTATCTTTTATTATCAAAAAAAGTATTATTTTTTGAACCATATATTAAGAGTCCAGCAGCTGATATGTCCTGGGAAAAATCAGATATCAGAGAAATACTAAATGAGGGAGTTTACAACTACTGTTTTACTGCAAAAGAAAAGGAGAATATTGTAACGACAATTAATAGCACATATTGTTACCCATATGATTATGCATATGTTAATAAAAAAGATCCTTATTATGAAAAGACAGAGGATAAAGTTTTTTTGTTATCACAAGAAGATCTTCAAAATGTGAACTATGGGTTTGAATCAACCACTAACATATCTGCTACTAGAGTGGCATATTCAACACAGTATGCCAGTAATGAAAACAATGCTAAAACATGGTGGCTACGAGGTGATTGTAGGTGGAACTATGGGAATTTGCAAGGAAAGTACATTAATGCATCGGGGGCATTTAGCAATTGGTATGTGACATATTCATATGGTATTAGACCGGCCATAAGGGTGCGAAAAGAAGCAGTGGTTACTATGCGAACGAACTTGATGAATAAGATAGTAAAAAAAATAAATGGTACATTTACGTTAGGAAAAGATAATAATAGTTTCCGTCATAGTGATGCGATAATTGATTCCACATCTGGTTTTTTGGGTGTAAAGAATTATAAAATGGATACAGAATATTTTGATAAATTAGTTAAATATTCATCTGCGGGTGAAAAATCAGATTTAAAGGCAAGAATGAATTATGGTAATGCATATGCAGCTGATTCATTGAGGCGATTAGAATATTATTTAAGCAATGATAATTCTTTTTGGAATGGATCTTGTTATGGAATAGCTTCTTCAATGGGAATGTTATATAACAAATTAATTAAAATAAGCGATTTGACTACAAGTAATTGCAATGACTATTATTCGATACCTAAGCCGTGTGAAGATAAAAAGAAATTTTTGAATTCTATTCAGTATTTACAATTAGCACAATTTTTGGATAGGGGAGGAAAAACATCAGCAGCAATATCTTCAACAACATCTAGTAATTTTTTGAAGATAAACGGTAGTGGACAGGACGATATTTCAACTTTTTTAAAAAAAATGGTTGAAACTGTACAGTCGCAAGGAGTAACTTTGTTTGGTTTTTCTACTGAAAAATCGGGACATGCAGTATTATTAACAGATTGTGAATACGAAAGTACACAAGATATATATAGGATAGAGGTATATGATGAAAATACAGTAGGAGAGAATAGCACTAAAGGTAAATTTTCATGGATGTATGTCTTGGGCGATTTTAGTTCATTCGGATGGGAAGCTGACGGATTAAATATGGGCACATACAAAAGTATGTATGTATTGGATTGGAATAGAATGAAACAATTAGACGGTAGTACTACTGCAATTAATAAACAAGGTAATTACGGAATAGCTAATTCAACATCAACAATTGAAGTGTCATTGGAAAATCCATTTATAATTAAAAATGTTAAAGGAGAACTATTAATATATGATGGGCAGTGTTTAAGTGGTAGCATGAAGGTATATTCATGTGATATTAATTCAAATATAAATGCTGAGGGGAAGAATATACTGAAGTGTAGTTTATTGGTAGATGATAGTACAACTTATGAAGTGTCAAATATTGATAAAGGTACTTCAATAACAATATTTGATGATGAAAATTATACGTCAATAACGGCCACAAATTTAGAGAATATAAGAATAAATATGGAAAGTGGTATAACTATAAGTGATAATGAAAACTATGAATTTATTGCAACAATACCTTCTGAGGAGACGGTTGACGAAAATGAAAAAAATCTTATTTCTGTTTCAGCTAGTACTGTTGGACAAACAACTATACTCAAAAACAAAGAAAAAATAGATGTAGATAACAAAAATGGAATGAAAAATGTTACCGAATCAAATTATGTTGGTGTTGAAAGAGCTACTGTAACACATAATAATAAATTGACAAAATTATCAATAGGTAATATTTATAAAAAACATATACATAATTATAAGGTTACATCTATTAAAAAAGCAACAAAATCGGTAAATGGAACTATAAAACAGCAATGTTCAATATGTGGTTGTACAAATAACGATACAATAGCAAGAATCGGTAGTGTGTCCATAAGTAATGAAGTATATACATATAATGGAAGAGCGAAGAAACCGTTCATTATCATTAAAGATAGTTTAGGAAAAGTTATTTCTTCAAATAATTATACAATAAGCTATACGAACAATGTGAATGTTGGAAAGGGAACTGTGAAGGTTAATTTAAAAGGAAACTATAACGGAACCCTTGCAAAAGTATTTAAGATAAATCCAAAAAGTACATCAATAAAAGGTAAAATAAAGGCTAAAAAAAATACAATAATTATTAAATGGAAAAAAATTCCTAAACAAATATCAGGTTATGAAATTCAGTATTCTACAAATAACAAGTTTACCAAGAAAAAAAAGAAAACGACTAAGTTTTCGAAGAAAACATTAATAATAGCAAAACTAAATTCGAGAAAGAAATACTATGTTAGAATCAGAACTTATAAGAATGTAGGCGGAACAAAATATTATTCAGTTTGGAGTAAGACAAAATCTGTGAAAACAAAATAGACTGATTAATAGGCTATGAGGTGGTGATTGCCACCTCATAGTTGTGTGTTAAATAAAAATATTAATTGTTGCAATATCCAACTTGTAATACGTCTGTTTGCAAAAAAAAAGTAGGCATAATTAAGTTCTATATTCTCCTATGAATTGGTGCAGACAATTGACATTTAATGGATTATCAAGAAAGATATTGTTGTTTAACCGTGTGTAGTCGAATATAATCTTTATTTTTCGTAATAATGAATTTGTATTAAAAGTAGTGTACGAAAAACTTGGAACAAGAATAATATGTATAAGAAAAGAGGAGGTATGGTTGAACATCCATTTGGCATAGTGGAGGGAACTTTGGGTTATAGTTTCTTGCAATAAAGAACAGAAAATGTTGGTGTAGAAACTTCGTCTATGCTTATCGCTTATGACTTTGATAGATTATTAACTATGTTATCAACAAGAGAATCAATAGCTAAATTCAGTCAATAGATTAAGGTATAAGTGGAATTATAACAAATATAGTTGCCAATAACTTATTTGATACAGTATTTGAAATATAAAGCCACCACCAGGCTATCAGACTCCGGATATGTTATGGCAAAAACAGATTTGTTAGACAGTCTGATATACAGTGCTGTGAGAGTTTGTAAGTTAAAATGATTATCTACCTGATATCTAATTAGATAATTGTTTAAGCAAAACTTTATTCTAATACATTTAACGTATAATGTTGGAAGTAATTATAAGTTTATTTCACAATCAGGACACAAAATTATGTTTAATATCATAAAATAGGTTATTGTAAAATGGAATTCAATTCAATTAATGGGATTTTCACCACAAGATGAATATGATTGCGAATGTCGGACAGATTGGTAAAAGGGTAGGAAAAATTAGGGAAAATAATATATGATGCGCTTCTCGAAAGTTTTGGTGAAGAGTTTAGAATTGATGTATCAAAATGTATGGAAATAGCTGAAAAAATGGAAAGAAGAATAGGTAATAATTAAAAAAGGCATCCGGAAATATAAAAACTAAAAATTCAGATATTTACGAATAAGATTTATGTATTTATTAAATGCGTTAATAATAGCGGGAGTTTATTTACACTAACAACTTTTTTTGAAAGAATGTTTTAGGGTAAGAAAAAGTAGTATTTACGTTGTAGATATGATAAAATAAGGGCAGATAAATCACATAATCTTTTGTTTGGCAATACAGAATACGACAAGGTTATTGATTTTTTTCATAGATGGATTCTGATTGTGTTTTAAACGATGAAGGATACAGTAATATAAATGTTATAGGTTATTATAATATATAAAATTAAAGGAGAAAAATGAAAAATGGGTGGTAATTTTGCGGATGAAATTAGAAAAATATCAAATAATAGTACACTAGTAATTAACGAGTCTCCATATGTGATTGAAAATCATAAAAAGTATTGTGAAAAATATATAGATAAATATGTTGAAAAAGTTAAGCAAGAGATTAAAACACATGCAAAGAATGGAAATGTACAATATATTAAAACTGTGCATACAGGAATATTTGGTGGTACGAAAGAAAAAAATGAAAAACCTCATTATCATACGTGGATACAAATAGGTTTTATGGTAAATGTTCATGAAAGTGTATGTGAGTATAAATATCTATCATATATTGATGATGGATGGTCAGATCCACGAGAAGGATTTGAAATAAACTCATATGAAATAATAGAATATATTGTTAAATCAATAATTGATAAGTTACAAGAAGAAAATATTGATTTAGTAGATGGAAGATTGGGGGAAAAATATGAATTTTCAGATTTTAAAAAACTTGAATTAAAAAAATTTAAAGATTTAGTAAATACATCAAAAAAAAATCATAAAAATTCGTATACGGAATTAATATATATGCATTTTAGCTTTTTTGTATAAAATGCTTAAAGAATACAGTTGACATTATATATCATTTTAGTTTAACTATAGTTCATTTTTGCCCTACCGTTCAATTAAATTTATCAGGTAGGTTGTTTGTAAAATAAAAGATGACTTTGTATTTTAGAAATGAGTCAACAAATGTGGAGAAAATATCATAGAAAAAACAGTAAATGAAATACAACAAGAATGAAGAAAAGAAATAGAGGACAAGGTAAATGAGCTTATCAGGAAGTGTGACGTTGATACATCACTTCAATTGACGAAAAAGGATATCCACGTACATATATGATTACAATTGCAAAAGCGGAAGAATTTTTGTATATTTATTTTATTACTCCCAAATGTTCTCCGATTAATGGGAAGGCAACACATTTTGAAAAAAATCCCAGGACAAGTGGCTGTTATTATCTGGTTAGAGATAATGTGACACTTGTTGTAAACGTTGAGTTTATTGAGGAAAGAGAAACGTAGGAATCTATTTGGAATGAGCAGTATAGAGCATTCTTAAAAAAGAAATTGATGATTCAAAATTCAGATTAATAGAGTTCCATACCATTGAGGTAACATTTGGGATTGAAGGAAAATTTAGGACATGTAAATACAAATAGATTAGTTGCGGAGAAGTAAAACTTTGTATTAAATAGAAAATCGTGATGACAAATTGAAAAATGTGATAGAATTTAATTATGATTGAAAGATACTTTAGAGTGTAAGTACGGTTTATTGTACAGTTATAATGATATAGTGATTGTGATATTAAAAATAATAACTTTAATTGAAAAACTTAACGCAACAAAAAAGTTAGTAAACAGAAAAATCTGTTGCAATAACTTTTGCAGAAGGAGGTATTTTATGTGATATGATTCGAGGTGATTACTATCTGCGGTTAGGAGTTAAATGAGTAATTACAATCGAATAACATTTAAAGAAAGAGTGAGGATTGAAGCTGGTATTTATGCTAAGAAATCTTTTAGTCAGATAGCGAAAGAGATTGGTAGAAGCACATCAAGTGTTACCAGAGAAGTGAAGCAAAACAGAATAATGGTCAAGACACCGTATTCTTGTGGAACGGATTGCATTTATCCGCCAAGTTGTAGAAAGACAGGCCTTTGCGGTGATGAGCACTGCAGCAAGAGATGTTGGACTTGTATGGACCATGATTGTACACAGTATTGTGACAGGTGTGTTACACATACTTGCAAAAAAACAGAAAGGGCACCATTTGTATGTGATTCATGCAGCGAAAAGAATAAGAAAGCATGTAAGTATAACAAGTACTATTATCTTGCAGAAAAAGCAGATGCAAAGGCAAAAAAGGTACGTTCAGAGTCACGTGAAGGAATAAGACTTAGTCAGGGTGAACTTCAGACATTGGATGAAATTTTGTCACCGCTTATTCGTCAAGGACAGCCATTATCGCATATATGTAATACGCATAGTGATGAAATAAAGGTATCTGAAAGAAGTATTTACAACTATATCGATGCTGGAGAATTGACCATAAGCAACTTGGATCTTAGGCGTAAAGTAAAATACAAAAAGCGTAGAAAAAAGCAGACGGAAATTAAGTGTAATAAGTTCAATTACAGACAGGGAAGAACGTACGAAGATTTTCAAAAGTATATGGAGGAACATCCTGATACAGCTGTGGTTGAAATGGACACTGTTAGAGGACTAAGAACAAAAGAACAGGTGCTACTTACCATCATGTTTAACAATAATTCAGTCATGTTAATGATACTGATTAAAGAAGAAGCGATGGATCCGGTAATAGAGGTATTTGATAAGCTTACAAAGGTATTGGGGGTTAAAAGATTTAGAAAACTGTTTCCGGTGATACTTACTGATAACGGACGATGCTTCAAGAATGCATTAGCTCTCGAATATACAAAGAGTGGTTCACCAAGAACCAAAATCTTTTATTGTGATCCACAGAAATCATGGCAGAAACCTCACATAGAAAAGAATCACGAATTTATAAGATATGTCATTCCGAGAGGTAAGACCTTTAAGGGATATACCCAGGAAGATATGACGCTGATCGCAAATCATATCAACAGTACAACGAGACCTGGACTGGAATATAAAAGCCCATATGATCTCGTAGAGACTGAAGAAATGAAAAAACTGTTGGAAGTGCTTGAAATGTCCCCAGTCGCCGCAGACGAGATATGTTTAAGTCCAAAGTTACTTAGTAAAGAATAAGAATGAAAAGCAGATAGTTAATCATCCATAATCAGTACGAAGTGGGTTGCATTAACTTTTGCAGAAGAAAATGCGAGCCACTATTTTGGCATGTAAACAATTAAGCTTTTTTCAACAGTTTTAATCGAATTATATCACATAAAATACCAGAAAAACAGAAAATACAATGTTGAATGTATTAGAAAACCTTTTGATTTTGCACTGAGTTTTTCATTTAAGGAAAAAGTAAAAAAGTTAAATAAGAACTTAAATGAATAAAAACTTAAGTTGATAAAAAGTTAAATAAAAACTCTACGGGAGATTTGAAAAAATTTCCTGTAGAGTTTTTTGTGTAATGGAAAATTGTTTATTATATAAAAATGTTCCACAACAATGCACTTTCGCACAAAAGAAATTTATAAAGTTTAATTACTAAATGAAGGTTATTGAAGAATTATCTGAGTACATACTATTTCTTGAAATTATCTTCTTAAAGTATATAATAGATGAAGGAAATTATAAAAAAGTAAAAGATATAAATAAATTATAAAAAAGCAAAATATAAAATTACACTTTTATAAAAAAGAAAGTATGATATTTAAAGCATAAAAATATAGTACAAAAACAAATAAAAACAAAGCGTAAAAATAAAGTATAAAAACAAGGTATAAAAATATTAAAACTGAGGTGATTACAAAATGATAAAGGCAAAACAAATATCAGAATCCATTGAGTTAGGAGCATTGCTCGCAATTTCAGGTGGTATGATGGATGCTTACTCATATATTGAAAGAGGAGAAGTCTTTGCAAATGCCCAAACAGGAAATATGCTTCTGTTTGGTGTAAACCTTTCTGTGGGGAATTTTCATAAGGCAATATATTATTTCTGCCCAATTTTAGCTTTTACAATAGGCATAATGTTGGCTGACGTTGTAAGAATGAAAACAACAAGGAAACTTCATTGGAGACAGTGGTCGGTATTGTATGAGGCAATAATTTTAATAGGGGTATCATTTGTACCATTATCATTAAATCTTTTAGCAAACAGTTTAACATCCCTTGCCTGCGGAATACAGGTTGAAAGCTTCAGAAAAATTCATGGTAAAGGCATCGCCACAACAATGTGTATCGGGAATTTAAGAAGCGCTACCCAGAATATGTGCGACTTCACCAAGTCAAAAGACAGACAAAAATTGCTAAATGGAATTTTATATTTTGGAATTATAGGCTGCTTTATAGTAGGCGCAATAATTAGTAACGGCTTTATTGAGATTCTTGGCAAGAGGGCAATCCTTGTAAGTGCCATATTATTAATTTTAGCATTTCTTGTTATGTTTATAGATAGGGAAGAAAGTCTACTTAAAAAAAACAAAATAAAGTAAATACAAAAAACTAAATGCAAAATTTATTAAAGATTCGCTAATACAAAAATTAAATGTAAGATTAAAAAATTAACTAGTAGAAAAAGTTTATGGAGTTTAGTATCATAAAAAATAAAGACGTGACAAAAGGAGAAGAAATGAGTAACAAAAGAGAAAAGAAAAAATGGTCTACCAAAAAGAAAGTGGTTGCAACTCTTGTAAGCATAGTGGCGCTTTTTCTGATAATTGTTTTAGGCTACGTGGCATATGTTTTCGGAACTTACCACAGAATACCGGACAAGCAGAAATTATCAATTAACAAACCAGCGTCATCTCAGAATGCAAATAGTAGTGAGACCGGTGAAAGCAAAAATGTCAAAACGTTAGACACAAGCAAACTGACAAAAAATAAAGAATACAAAATAGGAACATATAATGTTGGATTTGGAGCTTATACTCCAACTTACAGTTTCTTTATGGATGGCGGAAAATATTCAAGATGTTTTAGCAAACAGTCAGGCATTGACGCAATTAACGGTGCGGCAGATTATGCTATGGAAGAAAAGCCTGATTTTATGATTTTTCAGGAAGTAGACAGAAAATCTACCAGAAGCTATCACGTTAATCAGGAAAATTTAATAACAGAAAAATTCGCAAATTATTACGAAGACTTTGCCGTAAATTACGATTCAGCATATTTATTTTATCCATTTAATGAACCTATCGGAAAGTCATATTCAGGAATTGCCTTTTACTCAAAATATTTGATTACATCAGCAGTAAGAAGAAGCTTTCCAATTTCAACTTCTTTTTCAAAAATATTGGATTTGGACAGATGCTATAGTGTAAGCCGTATTCCTGCAGACGGTGGAAAGGAACTTGTAGTGTACAGCGTTCATATGTCTGCTTACGGAAATAGCGACGAAATACGAGAAGGTCAGACTTCAATGCTTTTTAACGATATGAAGGAAGAACGCCAAAAAGGCAATTACGTTATATGCGGTGGCGATTTTAATCACAACTTAAAACTGGACGAAAACGATAATGCAGAACACGAAGGCTGGGCATATCCATTTCCACGAAGCAAAATGCCAAAGGAATTAAGCTTTGCAATGGACCAACTGTCAAAAGGCAAATACGATAGCCTTGCACCATCCAACAGAAATACAGATATGGAATACATCAAAGGAAAGACTTTCACATGTATATTAGACGGGTTCATCATATCCGACAACGTTCAAATGACAGATTACACAATCAAAGACAACGGCTTCAAATACTCAGACCACCAGCCCGTATTTATGAGCTTTAAATTAAAATAAAAAGAAAGATAAAACAGACAGAATACAGGCAAGTAAACACAGTAACAGAAGAGATGAACAAACTATGCATAAACAAGAGAAGCTAAATAAACAAATTATACATAGTAATAATCAAAAAAATAAATAAGATAAAATAAGGAAACAAGACAGAGCAAAAAATATTGCCCCGCCTTGTTTTCTTTTATTTAATAAGAAACGTTTCACTATGGATGCACTATGGTGCGAGAAGAAAATAGTTGAAAAACAAGTTGACTTATGACACCCTGTCATATACAATACCATATGACAACATGTCATACAACAAACATTATACTCCCAACACGAACTTGCAATTCCAAGGCGAACATATACATATTAAGAAATTATACTCCCCATACGAATTTGTATATCCCAGTGAGAAAATATATGTATTAAAGAAAGTGCTCTGAAGCCGTCGGTTAATAAAGGCAGCGAAGTCGGCTTTATATAACCGCTACGAGCTGAAGGCAGCGGGAGCGTGCTTTCGTAATACATATATTTTCCCACTGGGGATAACCCAATTTTATGTGGATACATACTTTTAATGTACATTTTCCACTGGGAATAACCCAATTTTATGTGAATGCATATTTTTAATGTACATTTTCCACTGGGGATAACTCAATTTTATAGGAGCAGAAAGGAAAAAACATGACTAAGTTTTTTGTAAAAAAACCATACTTTGTTCTAGTCGCTGTAATAATAATCCTAATAATAGGTGGCGTAAGCCTCGGCAACATGAGCATAGACTTGATGCCCGACATGGAAGTACCATATCTTATGGTCATTACTACAGAACCTGGCGCATCACCAAACAAGGTAGAAAGTGATATAACAGAACCAATGGAAAGTACATTGGGAACAGTTAGTGGAGTAGAAAAGGTAATTAGCAACTCAGCAAACAACTACAGCATGATTATGCTTCAGTTTGCAGATGGAACAGATATGGACTCAACATTAGTAAGAGTTTCCCAAAAAATCGAGACAATTAATTTGCCTGATGGCTGTGGCAAACCTAACTTAATGGAAGTAAGCATGGATATGATGGCAACTATGTATGCAGGTATTGACTACAAAGGAAAAGACATCAAGGAGTTGTCTGATTTTACAACCAATACTTTACAACCTTACCTTGAAAGACAGGAGGGCGTTGCAAGTATAACACCAATGGGACTTACAACAGACTCCATAGAGGTAAAATTAAATCAGAATAAAATTGACAAGATTAACGATAAGATTCTTGGAAAAACAAATGACAAACTAACTGATGCAGGCAAAGAAATTGAAAAAGCAGAAAAGCAAATCAAGGATGGAGAAAGTCAGTTAGCTACTCAGAAGAACAAGTTAAACAGCACACAGAAAAGTACAAATAAACAGTTGGCTGATGCACAGGTAAAACTAGCACAGGCACAGGCAACCAAAGTGGCATACCAGGCAAATCTTAATAGTTTAAAAGCAAGCAAAAGCGCATTAGAAGCTGAAAAGAAAGCATACACTGACGCAAAATTAGAAGATGCCTACACTAAGATTGACACAATGTTTGCAACTTTTAACACTCAGTTAGAACAGCCGGCAAAAATGGCAGGAATTACTATTCCAAAAAATCTTGAGGATGCTGTAAATAACAAGTCAGAATTTAATAAGTTTATTAAATGGCTTACAAATTTAGGCTACAAGGATCAGGTTAAAGACCTTTCATATAAGCAGATAAAACAGGTTTACAATGCAGTAAAAGTAAGACTTCCTCAAATAGATACAGAACTTGCTAATTTAAAAACTGAAATAATAGCCATGGAAATGGCAATTAAGCAAATAGACAAACAAATGCAGGGGATGGATAAGAACCAGTCCACAGCTATTTCAGGAGGATATTCTGCAGCAGCAGGATTTGGCGCCGGTCAGGCAAAGATTTCTTCAGCAGAAACTGAATTAAAAAACGCAAAGGAAAAATTACAGGAATCAAAAGACAAGTTAAATGATTCCAGAGAAGCTGCAATTGAGAATTCAAACATTGATGCATTACTTAGCATTGACACATTATCACAGTTAATCACTGCGCAAAACTTCTCAATGCCTGCAGGTTACATTGACGACAAATCAGACAACCAGTGGCTTGTAGATGTTGGTGATAACTATGAGAACAAAAAACAGTTAAAATCAATGGTTCTTACAAAAGTTGCAGGCATTGGAGAAATTAAATTATCTGATGTTGCAGACATAACTGTTGTTGACAATTCAGGCGAGAGTTATTCAAAAATCAACGGCAGAGCAGCAGTTCTTCTTGCAATTTATAAGTCAAGTACAGCTAACACAAGTGAAGTGGCAGGAAATATTAAATCAGCTTTTAAGACAATTGAAGGCAAATACAAAGGCTTATCATGTACATCTTTAATGGACCAAAGTGAGTATATAAGCATTATTGTAAATACAGTTTTACAGAGTATGTTATTAGGAGCAATTCTTGCAATTATAGTTCTTGCATTATTCTTAAAAGATGTTAAGCCAACGGTAATTGTTGCATTTAGTATTCCGTTTAGTGTTGTATGTGCAATTATTGTAATGTATTTTACAGGAATAACATTAAATGTAATGTCTCTTGCAGGACTTTGCATAGGTATCGGTATGTTAGTAGATAACTCCATTGTTGTAATGGAAAATGTTTACCGATTAAGAAACAGAGGTCTGTCAGCACCAAGAGCAGCAGTGCAGGGAGCAAAACAGGTTGCAGCCCCAATTGTATCTTCTACACTTACAACAATTTGTGTATTCATGCCAATGATTTATGTAAAAGGAACTGTGGGTCAGTTATTAATGCCTTTTGCATTTACAATGACATACGCATTAGTAGCCTCATTAATTGTAGCTTTAACTGTAGTTCCAACAATTAGTGCCACAGTTTTAAAGAAAACCAAAAAACAAAACCACAAGTGGTTTGATAAATTCCAGAATGCTTATGGTAGACTTTTGGATAAGTGTTTAAACCACAAGTTAATACCTTTAGCATTAGCAATTATTTTATTAGCAATCTGTGTTGCCCAAGTATTTAACACAGGGCTTGTAATGATGGATGATATGGAAAGCAATCAGATTTCCGTAAGTTTATCTTTAGACAAAGATGTAGACAAGAACACTGCATACAAGACAGCTAATGAAGTAACCAACGCAATTCTTAAAGTTAAGGGAATTAATAAAGTTGGGGCAATGGATGGAAATGCCACTGCAACTTCAGGCTTAACAGGTGGCAGCACTGACAACTACAGTAATTTTACATTCCAGATTATTACTGACGATGACATAACATCAACCAGTCAGTTTAGAAAAATAATCAAGAAAATAGAAAATAACACAAAGAACATAAAATGTGAGAATTTAACTGTTTCTTCATCAGCCATGGGAAGTATGTCACAGATGATGAATCAGGGAATCGAAGTTCGTATTTATGGTGATGACCAGCAGAAGTTATTAAAGACAAGTAATCAGATAATGAAGTTAATAACATCTGTAAAAGGAACTGAAAATGTTGATAACGGTGTAACAGCTCAGGATAAGCAGTTACATTTGAAAATAAATAAAAACAAGGCAGCAGATGACGGCTTGACAGTAGCTCAGATTTATCAGCAGCTGGCAGAAAAAATCACAACAGAAAAAACTTCAATTACAATTACCCAGGGGGGAAAAGATTATGAAGTAAATGTTGTAAATGAAAACAATAAACCTAACTACGAAAACATTTTAAAAACAACAATTAAGTCAACAAAAAAAGACAGTGAAGGCAATGATGTTATTAACAAATATAAACTTTCACGTTACGCAACAGTAGTTGAACAGGAGGCATTAAACACAATAAAACGTGAAAACCAGAGAACTTATATTTCAGTAACTGCTGATGTAAAAGACGGCTATAATGCCACATTACTTTCAAGAAAGATACAAAGCAAACTTGATAATTACAAGGCACCAACCGGTTATACAGTGGAAATTCAGGGTGAGTCAGAACAGGTAATGGAAATGGTTAAACAGTTATTGTTAGCTATTTTATTAGGATTCATTTTAGTATACCTTGTAATGGTTGCCCAGTTCCAAAGCCTGCTTTCACCATTCATTATTATATTTACAGTGCCATTAGCATTTACAGGAGGTATGATTGGTTTAATGATTTTCGGAAAACAGATTTCCGCAATGGCATTAATGGGCTTTATGATATTAATGGGTACAGTTGTAAACAACGGTATTGTGTTTGTTGATTACGCAAATCAGTTAAGAAGACAGGGAGTAGACAAGAGAACAGCGTTAATTGCAACAGGCAAAACACGTATGCGCCCAATTCTTATGACTGCAATTACAACAATTCTTTCAATGAGTGTTATGGTATTTTCACAGGATGCTGGTAATGCAATGCAAAAGAGTATGGCAATTGTTGTAAGTTTCGGTTTGCTTTATGCAACAATTATGACATTGTTTATTGTTCCGATTTTATATGACTTGTTGTATAGAAAACAGCCTAAAACAGTTGATTTAGGAGATGAAAATCTGGACGATGTACCTGATGAGGCAGCGGAGTTAATTGAGGAAATGACGCAGCAGTCAGGTAATGCAGATAAATCACAGGAGGAAGAGTAAATGCCTAAAGATACATTTTTTAGGCTTCCTGATGATAAGAGAAATCGTATATTAAAGGGAGCAAAGAAAGAATTTTATAATTGTACTTTTAGCGAAGCATCAATTAATAGAATTATTAAGGACGCAGAAATACCACGAGGCAGTTTTTATCAGTATTTCGATGACAAGAAAGATTTATATTTGTACGTTATTGAAGAAAATATAAAAAGTGTAATTTCTAATTTTGGAAATAAACTTGAACAGTCTGAGGGAGATATTTTTCTATGCGTAGATAATTTTATTAGTGAGCTTCTTGATGAAACAACGAAAAAAGCAAAGGAAATCAAAATGATTTTTTCTGAAAGCTGGGTGTTCGAGGCGGTCTGGACAAGGTCACTTGAGAAATGCAAAGGCGGCCAGGAAGACCTTCATGGGGACATGATTTCAAGAATTGACAAAACAAAACTTCTAGTTGAAAGTGATGAAGAATTTGAATATGTAATGGAAATCATAGGAGCCATAATCAAGGATACTTTAGACAAAATGTATTTGCATAGGAACTTGGTAAATGAAGACACGCTCAAAAAATCCTTTCATGGAAAAATTGAAAGTTTAAGAAAACATTATTGCATAGTGACAAATAAACAGTAGAAAAAATGCATATATTGTTATACAATAAACCGTGAGTGTAAAAACAGAAAGGATAGAGACATGTTTTATTTTATTGAAATATTAAAGGTAATTTTCCTTGGAATTGTTGAGGGTATTACGGAGTGGCTTCCAATTAGTAGCACAGGTCATATGCTATTAGTTGATGAATTCATCAAGTTAAATGTAAGCGATAATTTCAAAGAAATGTTTATGTTTGTAATTCAGCTTGGAGCAATTCTTGCTGTAGTTGTTTTATTTTGGAACAAAATGTGGCCGTTTAAGAGTGCTAACAGAAGTGACGGAATTAACCCAAAAGGTTCAATCCTTAGAAAAGATGTCTGGTCAATGTGGTTTAAGGTAGTAGTTGCCTGTATACCAGGGGCAGTTGTGACAATTGCTTTTGACGATTTTATTGAAGCACATCTTCACACACCTGTTGTAATTGCAATTACATTAATTTTCTATGGTGTGGCATTTATTATTATTGAAAGATGGAACAAAACAAGAAGACCGAAGATTAGAAGCTTGTCAGATATTACATACAAGACAGCGTTCATTATTGGTTTATTCCAGATTTTATCAATTATACCGGGTACATCAAGATCAGGCTCCACAATCATAGGTGCTTTATTAATTGGTGTATCAAGAGTGGCTGCGGCAGAATTTACATTCTTCCTGGCGGTGCCTGTAATGTTTGGAATGAGTGCCTTAAAAATGATAAAATTAGGTTTTGCAATGTCAGGCTATGAGGCATTTGTTTTAATCTTGGGTATGGTGGTAGCTTTTGTAGTATCACTTCTTGTTATAAAATTCTTAATGGGCTATATTAAGAAACATGACTTCCAGGTATTTGGCTGGTATAGAATTATACTTGGTATTTTAGTTTTATTATATTTCTTTTAATCTAAACAAAGCAATATGTTTGATAAATAATTAGGTTTTTAACAATCAAAAATCAATAGCATAAAAAGTAGATTAATATGTAATTACATGATTAAGGACATATTAATCTACTTTTTTTATAACAATAAGATGGGCTTATAAAGTGAGCTATGTTAATAAATAGAAAAAAATGTTAAGATTTGTTAAAAATTTTCTTAATATTTATGGCTTAGTGAATAATTCAGGTTCTATTATGATATACTGTAGCCATGTAGAAATAAGCTTAAAAGTATAATAAGTATAAAATAAAAGAAGGAAAAGAATTACAAAAATAAAATTAATAAGTTTGCAAAGGAAAAATAATATTGTGTCACGTAAGATTATTTTAGAAAAATAGGAGACAATATTAGGAAAGAGGCGTGTATGGCTAGTAACAAAAAGAAAGAAACAGCAGATATGGAAAACAAGATTAGCAACCCAAATGTTAAAGAACTTGAGCAAACAAGAACCAAGAAGGATGACGAAAGAGCAAAAAGAAAACGAAGAGCAGTAAGTATTATTGGCTTGTTAATTTTCCTTGCCTTGTCAGCAGCAATAGCAATACCATTTATTAAATTCTTTAGTGAAGCAGAACTTTTTAGAGAATGGGTTAAGAGTTTTGGTATGTGGAGCTGGCTTGTGTGCATTGGGGCAATGGCACTTCAGATTATTGTTGCAATTATCCCCGGCGGTGCAATGGAAATCGGAGCAGGATACGCCTTTGGCGTAGTTGAGGCAACAATACTTTGTACAATAGGTTCAATTATTGGTTGTGCAATTGTATTTTGGCTTGCAAGAAAGTTTGGTGTTAAATTCGTAGAAGCATTTTTTCCAATTGAAAAGATTCAGAATTTAAAATTTTTACATGACGAAAAGAAAAGAGATATATTATCATTTATCATTTTTCTGATTCCCGGAATGCCAAAGGATTTAATATCTTATTTTATGGGACTAACTGATATTAAACTTTCAAGATGGCTTGTTATTTCCACAATAGCAAGAATTCCGGCAATTATTGTATCAGCAATGGGTGGTCAGGCGTTAGGTAAGGGACAGTACATTGTGGCGATTATTGTATTATTGGTAATTTTAGGAATAAGTGCCATAGGTGGATTTGCATATAAAGTTATATGTAATAAAAACAATAAATAACAAGTTGCATAAAATTATAGTACTTAACATTATTTTAACTTGTAATATTATGTCTTCATTGTTATATTAGGAGAGATGAAAAATATATTTTAGTGTAGAAATTTGGAATTTCTATTTAATTTACGACTGATAAGTAAGTTATACTAACAGTAATGGGAAAGGAGAGGTAAATATATTCAATATATTTACATGACAGAACATGAGAAAGACTAAAATTGTATGTACAATGGGACCATCAACAGACAGCGATGAAGTTTTGGAAGGGTTAATCAAAAGTGGAATGAATGTTGCAAGATGCAATTTTTCACATGGTTCACATGAAGAGCACAAAGGAAGAATGGACAGAATTAAGAGACTAAGAGAGAAGTGCGACAGACCAATTGCAATTCTTTTAGACACAAAAGGTCCTGAAATTAGAACAGGCAATTTTGAAAACGACGTTGTAAACGTTGTAACAGGACAGACTTTTACATTAGTTGCAGATAAAAATATTTTAGGAAATAACGAAAGAGTAGGTATTACTTATCCTGATTTATATAAGGATGTTAAAGAAGGAACAGTTATCTTAATTGATGATGGTTTAGTAAAAATGGAAGTTGTGAAGATTGACGGAACAGACATTGTCTGCGAAGTAAAGAACGACGGAAAAATTGCTAACCACAAAGGTGTAAATGTTCCTGATGTACACATTAACATGGAATATATGAGTGAGCAGGATAAGAGCGATATTATTTTTGGTATTAGTCAGGATATTGACTTTGTTGCAGCATCATTTGTAAGAACAGCTGATGATGTTAAGGAAGTTAGAAAAGTTCTTGACGACAATGGTGGAGAAAAAGTCAACATCATTGCAAAAATAGAAAACAGTGAAGGAATTATTAATATTGACTCAATTATAGATGAAGCTGATGCTATTATGGTAGCACGTGGTGACATGGGTGTTGAATTACCTGAGGAAGAAGTTCCAATTATTCAGAAGATGATTATTAAGAAAGTTTATGAAGCAGGTAAGCAGGTTATTACAGCAACACAGATGCTTGATTCAATGATGAACAACCCAAGACCAACAAGAGCAGAAACAACAGACGTTGCCAATGCTATTTATGATGGTACAAGTGCCATTATGTTATCAGGAGAAACAGCAGCAGGTAAATATCCAATTGAAGCAGTTCAGACAATGTCAAGAATTGCTGAGAGAACAGAAATGGATATTAACTATAAGAGAAGATTTTTAGATCATCATAGAAAGAGCAGAACAGATATTACAGAAGCTGTTTGTCATGCTACATGTATGACAGCGTACGATTTGGAATCAAATTGTATTCTAACAGTTACTAAATCAGGACGTTCTGCAAGAATGATTTCAAGATTCAGACCTGACTGTATGATAGTTGCAGGCAGCACTGAAGAAAAAGTTGTAAGACAGCTTAATATGTCATGGGGAGTTACTCCTGTTTTAATTAAGGAGAAGGAACACGTTCTTGAGCTTTTTGATTACGCAGTGGAAGTTGCAAAGAAAAAAGGCTTAGTTAAGAAAGATGATGTAGTAGTAATTACATCTGGTGTACCCCTTGGAAAATCAGGTACAACTAACATGATTAAGGTTCACACAGTTGATTAATATGCAATGAAATTGTTAAATTGGGGTAAAATCGGTTGACATTTTGTTGCAACAAATGATAGAGTAATTATTGAGGGCTTATGGTTCTGCCATAAGCCTTTACTTTTGCGAGTGAAGGTTTTTTCACTTTGCAATTTAAGGAATTTTTAACACAAATAATAGTATTGTTTTAAAGAAATTATTTACAATATATAGTGTTTAGAGATTTGATATTTTTTAAGGAAGGAGAACAGAATGGATAATTGTGACAGTAGTGGGCGAAGTTTTACTGATAAATACAATATAGACGATACTGATGCATATCATCCGTTTCGTTCTTAGTGTTTATAGATAACTTCCCTCATATACGCAATTGTATTTATTAAAAATAGGTGAGAGTCCTAGAATTTAATTAAATGGAGGTATATGAAGGTGGAAGAAAAATTCGAAGAAGAATTAGAAAATAACGAAGAATCTAATGAAAAATTAGATCAGGAAGAGTATGAAATTCCTGAAAAAGCAAACTACGAAGAAGAACTTATTAAAATTATTAGAAGTGACGATCCAACACCTGTTAAGCTTGACAAGTTAGACGATTATCACGAAAACGATATAGCTTCAGCGCTGGAATATTTAGACAGCGAAGAAAGAAAGAAATTATATTCTATTTTGGGAGTAGACAGAGTATCTGATATATTCTCATATATAGATGATCCAGCAGAATTCATAGAGGAATTAGATCCAAAGGTTGCAGCTAGAATCCTTGGTAGCATGGAGGCTGATGATGCTGTTGATATTTTGGATGAATTGGAAGATGACACAAGTAATGAACTTATAGAATTAATCGACGAAGATGCAAAGAAAGACATTGACCTGATTCAGTCTTATGATGAAGATGAGATTGGTAGCAAAATGACTACTAATTATGTAACTCTTACATTAGACCTGACTATTAAGCAGGCAATGAAAAGACTGGTTGAACAGGCTGCTGAAAATGACAATATTACAACTCTTTATGTAAAAAAAGAAGACGGAACATTTTATGGTGCCATCGATTTAACAGACTTAATTGTTGCCAGAGAGTATGTAGAGTTAGAGTCTTTGGTAACTACATCGTATCCGTATGTACATGACCACGAAACAGTAGATGACTGTATTGAAGAATTGAAAGATTACTCAGAAGATTCAATACCGGTTTTAGATAAAGACATGCATATTTTAGGTGTAATCACTTCACAGGACTTGGTAGAAGTAGTCGATGAAGAGATGGGTGAAGATTATGCTAAGTTAGCCGGTTTGTCTGCAGAAGAAGAACTGGAGGAGCCTTTAGGACAAAGTTTGAAGAAGAGAGTTCCATGGCTTTTAATTTTATTAATGCTTGGTATGATTGTTTCATCAGTTATCAATATGTTTGAAACGGTAATTGTAGGACTACCGATTATTGTAACTTTCCAGTCAGTTATCCTTGGTATGTCAGGTAATGTTGGAACACAGTCACTAGCCGTTACAATTCGAGTTTTAATGGATGAAGAGCTATCTTTCAAAGAAATGGTAGGTTTTGTGTTTAAGGAAATCAGAGTTGGTTTGTGTAACGGATTAATTGTAGGCGCTATTGCAGTTGTATTTACAGGTATGTTTATTTGGATTGCAAGAGGTCAGGCAATTGGAAGTGCATTTGCAATTTCAGGTTGTATAGGTGGTGCATTGGCACTAGCCATGTTAATCTCAAGTTTTGTAGGAACAATTATTCCTATTATCTTAGACAAAATTGGATTTGATCCTGCCGTAGCGTCAGGACCACTTATCTCAACAATAAACGACTTGGTAGCCGCAGTAACTTATTATGGCTTAGCATGGTTACTATTGATTAACGTATTAGGATTATAGAAAGTAAGAAAATAATATAAAAAGTTTTAACTAACAGGAGCTACATTGCATAAGCAATGTGGCTCTTATTAGTTATGTTAAAAAACATCAAATCATAAATTAGAATATAGAACAAAGAAAATGATTTTTAAAATACTAAAAGTCAAAAAATCAATATAAAAAAATATTAAAAGTTACAATTTCACTGTAAATTATTACATTTATATTGAAAAAAAATAAATATATGTTATTATCTCCCAAACCAAAAAATTAGATTAACAAAAGGAAAGAGGGGTAATTGAAAATGGTTAAACGAAACAAGATATTAAAAAAGGTCAAATTAGTAACAAGTGTTGTGAACATCATGCAATAAAAATAAAATTTTTAACGTTACATTGTTATAACAGTATTAAATCAAATAGGAGGCGATGAATATGAGAAAATTATTAAGAAACATGTGTACAATGCTGATGGCATCTGTATTATTAGTAACAGGTTCGTGTGGTGGTACAACCTGGGTAAGTGGAGTAGAAAACACTAATACACTAATTGAAAAATTGACAAACATGGAGGAAATTCAGGATCCTGAGAAATATACACAAATTTATTTGGATGAAAATTATTTAGGTCAGGTTCCGGATATGTGGGAATTTAGAAATCTAAAAAACATTGAAGTGTCAGAAAAAAACACTAAATACAAAATTGTTGATGGTGCATTACTTTCTAAAGATGGTTCAAAATTATATGCATTTCCACCACAAAAAGAATGTAAAATATATGCAGTTCCTAAAACAGTAAAGGTTATCTGTGCAGATGCTTTTTACAGAAGTAAAATAGAAAAAGTTACTTTTACCGATAATCTTAGGAAGATTGGAGAATCTGCTTTTACTGCTTGTAATAATCTAACAAGCATAGATTTAATGAATGTAAAAACTGTAGAACGCTGGGCTTTTGGATCGTGTACTAATTTAACTCAGTTAAATCTTGGCAAAGTTAAAAACATAGGAGAAAGAGCTTTCTGGGGAATAGGAGTAAAAAACATTACGCTAAACAAAAAATACAATTTAGGTGTGGCTGCATTTGATACGAAGATAAAAATTAATTACGGAAAGAAGTTTAAAGATATTAAACCATATCTTCTAAGCTACAAAAGATGGAATGAAGTTAAAGGAGCCAAGGGCTATGAAGTTGTAGTAAGGGTATATAATCTTGATAATGTAAAAGATAAAGTTTATTTAAAAACTACAGTAAAGAAACCAAAACTTTCAAAGAAATTTCGTAAGAAAATTGCAAGAATGAATGAAAGAGTAAATGGTGAGATATCATCTTTAGGCGTAAAAATTAGAGCATACAGATACAAGAACAAAAAGAAAGTTTATACAAAATGGAGTGATGTTAGAAAAAGAACAATTTATTTAGGCTAGGGAGGTAAGATTATGAGAAAAAATTTAAAAAGAAAAATATTATTAACTATGTTATTAGCGTTACTTGCATTTCCACAGATTGTAAAGGCTGATCCTTATGTTGGAAATTATGTTGGAAAAGAAACAAGTATTAGAACAATAATAGACGGTGAAGACGACGAAACATTGTATTCAAAAGTGTATTTTGATAAAGATTATACAGTGGATGTTGAAGGAATAGGTGGCTTATTTTCTTATGAGAGACAGTTTGAGTATTTAGAAAACATAAATGTGTCGCCAGATAATCCGGTGTATAAATCAATTGATGGAGTGTTATTTTCAAAAGATGGAAAGAAATTAATATGGTATCCTCCAACAAAGAATGAAGGGAAAAGTTATACAGTACCCAATAGTGTGAAAACAATAGCAAGTAGAGCTTTTTATCAGGCAAAAATAACAGAAATTAAACTAAATAACAATATCGAAAAAATTGATGAATGGGCATTTTCATTAAGTGAACTAAAGGAAGTGAATATGCCGTCTAAAATCAAGAAGGTAAGTAAATATGCTTTTAATGAGTGTGCAAATTTACAAAAGGTAAACTTAAACAATGTAACAAATATTGGTGAGTCTGCCTTTTCTCAGTGCAAGAGTTTAAAGACGATAAAAGGTAACAAAATAAAAAAAATAGGCAATAATGCATTTTATCAGGATGGAAAGTTAAAGACGATTCAATTAGGCAAAGTTACAAAAATTGAAAGCGAAGCTTTTAATGAGTGCACAAGTTTAAAGAAAGTTAATTTATCAAAAGTTAAAGAGTTTGGTGAAGAGGCTTTTATGTATACGGGAATTAAACAGTTTACATTAAAGCCGGGAGTTAAACTTGCGGAACAATCGTTAGATCCAAGAACTAAAATCAAATATAGTGTGCCATTTTCGAAAATTAAACCATATATAGGTGATGGTAAATGTTGGAATAAAGTTATCGGTGCAAAAGGGTATCAACTTAAATTAACATACAAGGTCAAAAAGAAAAATAAAACCATTGTTTGCACCCAGAAAGCAGACTATATTGGCAGATTTAGTAAATTAGGAAAGAAACTTAAACAGGCAGATTACGAAATATTTGTAAAAATCAGAGCTTATAAGTATAAAAACAAAAAGAAGGTTTATACAAAATGGAGCAAGAGTACCGGATTTTTCTTTTAAAAAATCTAAAAAGATTTTTTTAGCACTTTTTTTAGCTGGAATATTTTGAACGTTATCTACGTTTAGAATGTAAGAAAGAGCTGTCACTTTGACGATTACAAAACGTTAAAGTGACAACTCTAGTGCTTTTTAATGCAATCTCTTTACTGCAATTCTGACTACCGGCCAGATAATGCAGGCTGCTGCTGTTCCCAGCAAAGCAGCATAAAGTTGAGTTGTAGAATATGTTACACCTGCAATTCTTGTCATTTTAGGTGACAAGTGACTTCCGAATGTAGGAATAACCCATTTTACAATTAAAAGGTTCATAACAGCCCATTTTGCAAAAGAACCGGCAACAAGGCTAAGTGGAAGTAAATTAAGTTCCAACTTCTTGCCACGAACAAACCAGGCAAAAAGGACGATTACAATATTACCAAGCATAATAAATGGTAATATCATTGGTACAGTAGAAATTATTGCAGACTGTGTAATAATGAAAGAAGTAACAGGTGCTACAACTGAAACTATTACACCGCTAAGTAATCCACAATAAAGTGTATCAATAATTAAAATCAGGTTAATTAAGCCTCCGGTAATAGGTAAAGTACCGGGGGTTTTTAATAACTGTACAACAACACAAAGAGCAATCATTATGGCTGTTACAGTTATTGTTTTAGTTTTCATTTTCATTGTTGTAGAAATCCTCCTTAGTAATCAGGTGAAGATATTTAAGGTAATCTGAACGTGAAGGCTTTTCAAAAGTTGAAGTTTTCTTCTGTTGCTCAAGTCCCATTGTGGCTTTTCTAACATCAGCAAGAACTCCGGCACCACCCATGCATCCACCGGGACATGCCATACCTTCTAAAAGATAGCCATCATACATACCGGCTTTTGCCTTAGCAAGCATTGTCTTACATTCTTTTAAACCTTCAGCTTTAACAGTCTTAACTTCTCTTTCTGGTTCAAGACAGTTAATTGCATTAACAACAGCTGCGGCAACACCACCACTGGCAGCGAAACCTTTACCAAGAGAGCTTGATGTATTTAATGGCTCTTCAACTTCTAATTTATCAAATTCAATGTTTTTAGCATCAAAAATACCCATCATTTCTTCAAAAGTTAAAACAAAGTCAATATCACTTCTAACTGATTTTCTACTAGCTTCTAATTTCTTAGCAGCACAAGGTCCGATAAATACAACCTTGCAGTCAGGATGTTGTTTCTTTGTCATACGACCTGTTAAAACCATAGGTGTAAGTGCCATTGAAATGCAGTCAGCGTATTCAGGATAAGTTTTCTTAGCCATAACTGACCAGGCAGGACAACATGAAGTACCAAGCCAAGGATGTTCATTAGGAACTTCCTTCATAAAGTCGGCAGCTTCCTGCACCGCACATAAATCGGCACCAATGGCAACCTCAACCATATCTTCAAAACCAACAGCCTTAAGTGCGGCTCTAACCTGTTCAGGTGTAACCTTATCACCAAACTGTTTAACAAATGAAGGGGCAATGGCAGCGTATATAGGTGTATCGCTCTTTAATGCAAGCACAGTCTGGAAAATCTGACTTTTATCAACAATGGCACTAAATGGACAGCTTACCAAACACATACCGCAGGATACACACTGATCGTAATCAATATCAGCTCGTCCATATTCGTCTGACTTAATGGCATTCATACCACAGGCAGCAGCACAAGGACGTTCCTGTTTAATAATTGCGTTGTAAGGACATGCATTTACACACTTACCACATTTAATACATTTTTCCTGGTCAATAACAGAACGACCATTTTCCATATGAATTGCGTTCTTTGGACAAACCTCAATACAAGGATGTTCAATACAACCCTGACAGCCGTTAGTAATTAAAACACGTTTCTCAGGGCAGGCATGGCACGCAAACTTTATTATATTAATAAGGGGAGGATCATAATATTTTTCGTCTATGGCACTGGCATCAATTCCATCAGATAATGGTGCATGCTCAGACATATTTCTTACAGGCAAACCAAGAGTTGCTCTTAATCGTTCCCCGATAATGGCACGTTCAAGAAAAATATTGTCATAATATTTTCCAATTTCGCCGGGAATAATTTCAAAAGGAAGATCCTCTATATGTGATAAAGGATAATCTTCGTAAGCCATTCTGGCTATTTCGGTAAAAACCTTATGACGAATTTCAGTTTTATTTGAATAAATACCTCTCATAATTTTCTCCATTCTGTATGATAATAGTAGGCAAAGCCCAATTTGCCTAAATTATAACATATTAAAAGTGAATGATAAAGAGAATTGGTTAAAAATTTAACAAAGTTTTAACATAACTAAAAGAACTTAATAAAATAAGAAAATACCCGTAAAAACCTAAAAAAATTTATTAAACAATTTCTAATTATAATTACAGGAGAATAAATAAGGGAAATAAAACTATTGAATTACATTTAATTTAAAAACAGAGTAATAATGAATAATAAAAAATAATAATATTTTTGAAAATAAATGTTGAAAAAACATACAATACAGTTGTATTATAGAATTTAGCTGTCTGGCAAAAAAGAAGAAATAGGGAGGAAAACAATGACACAGGAAATAGCTAATCCTTTAGGAACACAACCAATAGGAAAATTATTAAAAAAATTCGCAGTGCCAAGTATTATATCAATGATAGTAATGTCCCTATATAATATAGTAGACCAAATTTTTATAGGACAAACAGTAGGAGAGTTAGGAAATGCGGCAACTAATGTGGCTTTTCCGCTTACAACTTTATGCCTTGCTACAGCTCTTACATTAGGTATAGGTTCGGCATCAGGCTTTAATTTAAACATGGGGGCAGGTGATACAAAGAAAGCACCATATTACATAGGTAATGCAACAACACTTATGCTTATTATAGGTGTGATTATAGGAGTTATCGGTATAGTTTTCGTGAAGCCAATGCTTTTATTTTTTGGCTCAACAGACAAGGTGCTTCCTTTTGCAATGGAATATACAAGAGTTATTGCATTAGGATTTCCGGCAGCCATTGTATCAGCAGGTGGAGCACATTTAGTAAGGGCAGATGGTAATCCTAACTTTTCAATGGCGTGCAATCTGACAGGGGCGGTTATTAATGTTGTACTTGATTATATTTTTGTAATTCTCTTTGGTTGGGGAATGTCAGGTGCTGCAATTGCTACAATTATCGGTCAGTACGTTGCTACATTAATGGTTATTTGGTATTTAATACATTTTAAAACAGTTAAATTAAAGAAAGAGCATTTTGTGCCAAATGCAAAAATATGTTTAAGAGCAAGTCACCTTGGTATGGCTCAAGGACTAAATCAGTTGGCAATTATGTTTGTTCAGATTGTAATGAACAAGACACTAACATATTACGGGGCGTTAAGTTCATACGGAGCAAATATACCCCTTGCAGTATGCGGAATTGTAATGAAGGTAAATCAGGTTTACTTCTCAGTTTGTATTGGGGTAGCTCAGGGCATGCAGCCAATTGTAAGTTTTAACAGAGGAGCAGGAAAGTTTGACAGAGTTAAGAGAACCTACAAGATGGCACTTACATGCAACGTTGTAATTTCATGTATTGCATTTGTTGTATTTCAGTTGTTCCCTGAACAGCTTTTAAGCATATTTGGTTCAGGAAGCAAAGAATACATGCAGTTTGGAGTCAACTTCTTTAGAGTATTTTTATTTATGACATTTTTAAATGGTATACAGCCAATAACATCAACATTTTGTACAGTTATCGGTGAACCTAACAAGGGAACATTTTTATCTCTTACAAGACAGGTAATTTGTTTCATTCCTTTAATGTTGGTTCTTCCAATTATATTTACAACAATAGGTGGAAAGGCTATGGGAATTGAAGGTGTAATGTACGTTGCACCAATTTCAGATTTTCTTGCAGCAGCACTGTCACTTATAGTTGTAAGAAAAGTGTTTAAAACATTGCAGTAACTTAACAAAATTATATATTTTAAACACAGATTATATAAAAGGTAACTTATTGAAAAATAATAAAAAAATTTTTGAAAAAAAGAAAAATATACACTATACAAAATAGAATATGTTGTGCTATAATACGTTAGGCGAACACAATATCTTGTGTTCGCTTAAAAAACGGACAAAATATAGGAATCACCCCATAAATAGGGGAGTTCAGGCAGAATAAAGGGATTTTTTTGAGATAAGATTAACAATATTTAGAACAATATTTAGGAAAATATACAACGATTGCAAAGGAGATAGGTTAATATGGAGTCAAAGATTAGAAGAGTTATTAAGAGAAATGGGGAGGAAGTTTCTTTTGATGTAAATAAAATCCTAAATGCCATAAGAGCTGCAAATAACGAAGTAGAGCCAATACACAAGTTAAATGAATACCAGATTGCAGCAGTAGGAAATATACTTGAGAAAGAAATTATGTCTACACAGCATGCCACATCAGTTGAAGATATTCAGGATATGGTTGAACGTGGAATTATGGAAATGCGTGGCTATGAAGTTGCACAGAAGTATGTAAGATACCGTTATGTACGTGAACTTGCACGTAAAACTAATACAACAGACGAAGGAATTCTTGCGCTTATTGAACAGTTAAACGAAGAAGTTAAGCAGGAGAACTCAAACAAAAATCCTACAATTAACTCAACTCAAAGAGATTATATGGCAGGCGAAGTTAGTAAGGATTTAACAAGACGTATATTATTACCTGAAGAAATAGTTGAAGCACATGAACAGGGAATTATTCATTTCCACGATTCAGACTATTTTGCTCAAAAAGAGCATAACTGTGACTTAATTAATTTAGAGGATATGTTACAGAACGGAACATGCATTTCAGAAACAAAGATTGATAAACCACATAGTTTCTACACAGCATGTAACGTTACTACACAGATTGTTGCTCAGGTTGCAAGTAATCAGTACGGTGGACAGTCTTTTTCATTAGGACATTTAGCACCATTTGTACAGGTTAGTAGAGAGAAAATTACAAAAGAAGTTTTAGCTGAAAGAGAGCAGATTGGACTTAATTACAGCGATGAACAGGTAAAGAAAATTGTTGAGAGAAGATTAAAAGACGAAATCAACAGAGGTATACAGACTATTCAGTATCAGCTTATTACACTTATGACATGTAATGGACAGGCTCCTTTTGTAACAATGTTTATGTACCTTGATGAAGTGCCTGAAGGTCAGACAAGAGATGACTTGGCTACACTTATTGAGGAAGTATTAAAGCAGCGTATTCAGGGCGTAAAAAATGAAAAAGGTGTTTGGATTACACCGGCATTCCCTAAGATTATATATGTTTTAGACGAAGACAATGTAACACCTGATTCAAAATATTGGGCATTAACAGAACTTGCAGCAAAATGTACTGCAAAGCGTATGGTACCTGATTATATTTCAGCTAAAGTAATGAAGGAAATGAAACAGGGTTGTGTTTACCCATGTATGGGATGTCGTTCATTCCTTACAGTAGAAGATAGCCAGAGAAATGCAGACGGAAGCCATAAGTTCTACGGACGTTTCAATCAGGGTGTTGTAACTATTAACTTAGTTGATGTTGCATGTTCATCTAACGGCGACATGGATTTATTCTGGAAGATTTTAGATGAAAGATTAGAGCTTTGCCATAGAGCATTAAGATGCAGACATGAAAGATTACTTGGAACACCTTCAGATGTAGCACCAATTCTTTGGCAAAATGGAGCATTGGCACGTCTTAAAAAAGGTGAGACAATTGATAAACTGTTGTTTGGTGGATATTCAACGATTTCACTTGGTTACGCCGGACTTTATGAAATGTGTGTAAGAATGACAGGTAAATCACATACAGATCCTGAGGCTAGACCATTTGCTCTTAAAGTAATGCAGAGGCTTAATGATAAGTGTGCAGAATGGAAAGCAGCAGAGAACATTAGTTATTCGGTATATGGTACACCAATGGAATCTACAACATATAAGTTCGCAAAATGTTTACAGAAGAGATTTGGAGTTATTAAAGGCGTTACAGACAAGAATTACATTACAAACAGTTATCACGTACATGTTACAGAAAAAATAGACGCTTTCAGTAAACTTAAATTCGAATCAGATTTCCAGAAATTATCACCGGGTGGAGCTATCAGTTATGTAGAAGTTCCAAACCTACAGGATAATATAGAAGCAGTAATCGAAGTAATGAAGTTTATTTATGACAACATTATGTACGCTGAATTAAATACAAAATCAGATTATTGCGAATGTTGTGGATATAACGGCGAAATTCAAATTATAAATGATGAAAAAACAGGCAAACTTGTTTGGGAATGTCCAAACTGTGGAAACAGAGACCAGGACAAAATGAGTGTTGCTAGAAGAACTTGCGGTTACATTGGAACACAGTTCTGGAACCAGGGAAGAACACAGGAAATAAAGGACAGAGTCCTTCATCTATAAAAACATAAACAACCGGAAATAATTTCGGATATAATTAAAAAATGAACTTTAAGAACAAGAACAGCATTGACAATTGTCGATGCTGTTTTTGTGGTTTATTTCTTTTTTGTGATTTTTGCAATAGACATTCTATTTAATTATAAGCAAACAAAACAATGCAACATATTCTACAAAAAACGTTACTCATGTTATACATAATATACAATGACGCAAAAAAAAAAGAGACAATAAGACGAAAATGTCGTTTTTTGAAAAAAGGATATTGTAAAAATTGTTAATTGAATAAAAAACAAAATTGTGTAAAAATATAGTTAAGTTAGCTGTAGGTACATTGTGGAGTAACAGATATGACTGGGTACTCGCAATGTATATAATGGGGAATTCCTTAATAAACATAATAGGTAAGGAGATAAGAGATAATGAAAAAATTAATGTTAGGAATAGTTTAATGTGGTAATAGTTTCTAGTATATATAAATGCTAGGAACTATTTTATTATGGAAAAAATAATGCAAATAAGTATAAAGCAGTAGAAGATAGAAAATAAAAATGAATTGATACAATTTGATGAAAGTATTATATATTTCTATACATCTGTATTTGTTAATAATCTTAATGTGAGGAGGATGATGAAAAATGAAACTAAAACAATATTTAATGATATCAGTCATTGTGGGTGTACTAATAGTAACAAGTGGTTGTACTAATACAAATTCCAAGCTAAGTGGTAAAGAAAAAAAATATAGCGTAGCAGTTGTGAAAACACCAAAAACAAATAATATATTCGGAAAAACAAAAATAGAATTTTTCAACCAGCATTTAAAATCAATTAAAACAAATAAATATTCTTATGGTGGTGTTGGCAGAACAAATTTTGGCTTGCCAATAAAAAAGGGAAAATATATTTATGAAATGAGTGTAGGTCACGGAATAGATAAAAAAAAATGTAAAGTCTTGCAGTTAAATACTGAAACAGGAGAAATAAAGGAATATAAAGTATGCAAATATACAAATAACATATGTGTAGATGAAAAATACGTATATGGAATAGCTAATTTAAATGGAGCAACAACAGTTAGCAGAACTACTATTAAAGATAATAAAATGGACCAGGTAGAAGTGAAAAATGAAATGTGCATGGAGTGTTGCGTATATAATGGAGATTTTTATAGACTAACCGATTGGATAAATGGAAGAGCATTTCTAGCCAAAGTAGACTTTGATGGAAAAGACAAATCAGGTAATAAAATAGAGTTGACGAAATATTGTGACGAAGATACAGAACCTTTATCTTTTTATGAATATAAAAATAAGCTCTATATGCCGGGGAGAAAAAGCCTGTTGTATGTTAAAAATAACAAGGTTCATAAAATAAAAATAAAAACCTTAAAGTATACTGATCCTATATTGGTAAAGGGCGTAGGGAATTATTTGTATATATTAGTGGCATCTAGGCATGCACAAAACAATGATTCAAAAATTATAAAGTATAATATGGATTTAGAAAAAATCGAAACAGAGTATAATATTAATTCATGTGCTATACAGTATGATGTTGTAGGAAATAAATTATATATTGTAAACTTTGATGATGAAATAGTTGAATACACAATGGAAAAAGACAAATTAACAGAAAAAAACAGAACAGAAGTAGAAGTAGACGATAATGAATATATATCGGCTATGTATGCAAAATAAATATTAATTATTAAATAAGCTGCACACTAAACAATTAGCGTGCAGCTTATTTAATATGGCAAAAATCAGTTGGGAATAATGTGTTTTCAGAAAATATTAATTGGCAGTCATACAAACACTAAAAAATTATGTTTTAACCAGTGATTGCAAAATTGAGTAGTGGCTTATGCAGGATTAAATATTGTTAAAAAATCGTTTCATATTTTACTCCTAAATGGTATAATTATAACAAGTTTGCAGGTCGGATAAAATTGAATAATAAAAATTAACCCTAGTTAAATGATAACTCTGGTTGAATAGTAAATATATTTATATAAATAGCTTACACCCAAAGAGATTATATATAAATGGAACAGGAGAAAAATATGATTGTAGAACATTTAAAGGATCATTTTTTTAATGAACTAACAAAGGAAGAACATCTAGAGAAAATAAAAGAGGGTACATTGTCTTATAACAGACTAATGACCTATTACAGATGTGCCATTATGGAGGTGGAAACTAAGTTTAAGGTGCTAAACGAACAGTTTTCACTACGTTATGACGAGAACCCTATTGAGGCAATTAAGTCAAGACTTAAGTCTCCGGATAGTATAATGAAAAAAATGCGAAAGAAAAATATTCCAATGACAACAGAAGGAATTGAGGAAAATATTTTTGATATTGCAGGAATTAGAATAATTTGTTCTTTTAAGGAAGATATTTATAAAATGGCAGATTTATTGTTACAGCAGGATGACATAACATTAATCGAAAAGAAGGATTATATTAAACATCCTAAAGAAAGTGGCTACAGGAGTCTTCATTTGATTGTTGAAGTACCAATATTTTTGGAAAACGAAAAAAGAGCTATGAAAGTAGAAGTTCAGCTTAGAACAATTGCTATGGATTTTTGGGCAAGTCTTGAGCACAAATTAAGATACAAGAAAGATTTAGATGAGGATATCCTTGAAAAATTGTCAAAAGAATTAACAGAGTGTGCCCTAAAGTGTGCCGATTTAGACCAAAAAATGGAAAACATTAAGAAAAGTATTGAAAAGAACGCACTTACAAAAGGAATCAAATAGATATTTTAATATAAAAATAAACAGTAAAAAAGGAGACAGATTATGATTTTTGAATTTAGTAAGATGGAAGATACGGTAATTCCTAATTTCTATGGTGGAGAAAAGCACATTAGTGCTAAGATGCATGTGGACGATAATTTAAAATTAATGAAGGGTACTTTAATTCCGGGAGCTTCCATAGGTGTTCACACTCACGAAAATAACAGCGAAGTGGTTTTTGCACTTTCAGGGGAAGCGGAAGTAACAATGGACGGGAAGACAGAAATTTTAAAACCTGGTACAGTTCATTATTGTCCAATGGGACATAGTCATGGAATGGTAAATAAAGGTACAGAGGATTTTGTAATGTATGCAGTTGTACCTAATCATAAATTATAAAAAGGAATCAGTATAGCGTATGAATGGAGTGTCATTTTATAAAGAAAAATTAACGGACAGTAAAGCTGTGTATTTTACACAGGACAATTTTAATGTTAAAAATGATGGAACAGAAGATGTAAGTGTGCAGTTACAGGAAGCAATTCACGCTGTTGTAAAACAGGATGGATATGGAGTGCTATTTGTGCCTGAAGGTAAGTACCTTCTTAGTAGAACAATCTATGTTCCAAAAGCAGTACGAATTATAGGTTATGGCAAGAACAGACCAGAATTTATTTTGCAGGATAATGCGGATGGTTTTAATGAACCACATCCTGAACAAAAAGGTGGTTTTAAATATCTGTTTTGGTTTACTAACAAAATGGAAGAGGACGAAAGTCGTATTCAGGATGCTAATCCGGGAACTTTTTACAGTGCAATGTCTAACGTAAATGTAAGTCTGGGCAGGGGCAATTCTCAGGCAGTGGCTTTTAGAACTCATTACGCACAGCATTGTTTCATTAATCATATCGATATTAATGTTGAGTCAGGAATGGCAGGCATTTACGATGTTGGAAACGAAATGGAAGATATTTTCATTAATGGTGGAAAATATGGCATCGTTACTACAAAGTGTTCTCCGGGCTGGCCTTTTGTTATGGTTGATGTAAGGTTTAACGGTCAGACTGCAGCAGCCATTAGAACCCACGAAGCAGGTCTTAATATAATAAGAGCTTACAGCACTAACACATCCAAGTTCATTGATGTTGATGAAGGTTATTTTGAAAAATTAATTATAGAAGACTCAATATTTGAGGACATGAATACATTTTTGGACATTGCTCAGGAGAAAAATCAGCTTACACAGATTAATGTAAAAAACTGTTATCTGAGGGCAGTGGAAAATATTGTTTCTTTTAAAGACACAGGAAGAAAAATAAACAGCGAAGATTACCAGTGCAGATTGAAAAAGTATACCCATGGAATTGTGGCAAGTGACATTAATCCTGACAAACAGTTCCACGATGAAATTTACCGCTATGCAAGAGAAGTGGATTATTCTATTTTAAAAACAGACCTGCCGATACTTCAGGAGATGGACTTGTGGGCAAATGCTAAAGATCTAGGCTTGAAAGGTGATGGCATTACAGATGATACAGAAGCCTTAAAGAATGCAGTTGAAAAGTATCAGACAATATATTTCCCACAGGGAGAATACATTTTAACAGACACAATTACTTTAAAAGAGGATACTTCTTTTGTTGGTATGAATCCGGTTTCGACAAGATTAGTATTAAAAGAAAATGCAGAGAAATTTACAGGTTTTGGAAAGGTAAAACCTTTCATAAAGACATCAACCGGAAAGAATATTCTCTTTGGATTAGGCGTATACACAGGTGGTCGAAATCCTAGAGCATGTGGTGTGTTCTGGTGTGCCAACGGCGATTCATATATGAACGACGTGAAATTCTTTGGTGGTCATGGTAATTTGGTCAAAGGCACAGGCGACTTTGAAATGCCATACGACAGAGGAAGAGCAAGAGACGCTGACCTTAAGAAAATATGGGACTATCAATATCCAAGTTTGTTAATCAGAAATGGTGGAGGTATTTTTAAAGACGTTTGGTCAGCCAGCCCTTATGTTACAGCAGGTGTTCAAATTGAGAAAAACAGTTCTCCAATTAGAATTTACTGTTTGTCCTTAGAACATCATCAAAGATGCGAAATTAGAATGATAAAGGCAAAAGACGTAACAATTTATGGTTTCCAAAGTGAAGAGGAAAAAGCAGAGGGCGAATTTGCACAGCCAATAGAATTACATAATTGTAAGGATATTACTTTTTCATCAACCTACTGTTTCAGAACTGTATTTGTAAACAAGCCTTATCCATATTGTGTCAAAACCTGGGATTGTGAAAACATTAAATTCCTTAATGTACACAATTATTCTCAGATGAAATATACAATAGACAATTTCCTATTAGATGTTAATACAGGCATTGAGGTAAGACCTTGGCAGGCGGCAAGAATTGAAGTTATTGGAAAAGAAACAAGTCACGTAACAAGAAATACGGTAGTTGAATTTTCAATGGATTCCAAAAATAAATATAGTAATGAATTATTATACAGTGGATTTAGATTTGCTGATGGTGGCTGTTGTGACGGCAGAGGTAACTTCTATTTCCTTGATAGCTTAGACAAGAAGATTTATCGAATAGATGGCAAAACCTTGAAGATGACAATGTATTTTGAATCACCGTTCAAGATTAATTCTATTGGTTTTGACACAAGAGACAATATTGTTGTAGTTGGTGAATATTCAATTCCAAGAGAAGCTACTTTAAATGGCAAGGAAATAATAAACAACTTACCACCTGACAGTTATGGCACATCTTATGGCTTCTGGTATGACAGCAGAGCGATTGTTGTGGCATTTACAATTGACAAAAATGGTGACATTGAGAAATTGCACAAAGTCAATATAGGAGATATTAAACCGGAAAGAGTTTTGTATCCGGGAAACCGTTGGAGAGATGGAAATGACTTTGAACAGGTTGTTACCTACAATCCAAAGAAGGCATTTTTGGCAAAAGACGGAAAAACAATTATCCCATGCCACTATGATTTAATGAGAGCAAATAATTTATCAAGATCAAAGCCGGGAAGAAAGTTATATTCAGTAGACGAATTGTACAAGCGCGTATGGCAGTGTGATATTACAGAAGACGGTTTACTGGAGAACCCGGTTCCGATTATAGAAGAGGGCGATTATAAAGTAAGAAAGTTTAACAATAAGATTTACGTGGCAGATGACAATATTAAAATATATGAAGATTTCAAATTGTCAGGCACAATTAAGTTGCCACAAAGACCTACAACTTTTGATTTTGGAGGGGAGAAGAGAAACAATCTTATTGTGACAACGAGACATGCAGTATATTTAGTAAAGGATTATTAAAATTATGAGAAAAAGATTAATTATGGCATTAGCTGCGTTGCTGGCTTTTACCATGGTAGGTTGCGGTGGCAGCAAAAATAATAGCAAAAGCGACACTAATAAGGTAAAGGAGTCTAAAGAAAAAATAACATACGTTTCAAAAGGAAATCCTGTAACTGACAACAAGATTTTCGGAGATAATGTTTATGTTTTTGACAGCAAAGACAAAATAGAAGATGTACAGAACAAAATAGATTCGGTGTACAAAAAACAGGAGTCAAATCAGTTTGGTGATGAGCGATATGCACTTTTGTTTAAATCCGGTAAGTATGATAAATCATTATCTGTAAAAGTAGGATTTTATACTCAGGTTTCAGGTTTAGGAATTGAACCTACAGATACTAATATTAATCAATTATGGGTCGATGCAAAGTGGATGGGCACAAATGCAACATGTAACTTCTGGAGAAGTGCAGAAAACTTTTCCATTAATAAATATTGTATGTGGGCTAATTCTCAGGCAGTTTCATTACGACGAGTTAATTCGAGTGATGGGATTGTTTTAAGTGATGGAGAAGGCTGGTCAAGTGGCGGTTTTATTGCAGACAGCAAATTTGCCGGGACAGTTTCTTCAGGTTCACAGCAGCAGTATTTATGTAGAAATAATCAGTGGAACAACTGGGAAAACGGTGTTTGGAACATGGTTTTTGTAGGCGGGGAAACTTACAGTAATCCTTCAGGAGAGTGGCCATACGCTCCATATACAGTAGTGGAAGAGTCACCGGTAGTACAGGAGAAGCCATATATTTGCTACGATAATGACAAAGGCTATGGCGTTATGGTTCCAAAACTTCGCAAAAATGCACAAGGCATTTCATGGGAAAATGGTGTAACAGGCACATTTTACAGCCTAAACACTTTTTACATTGCAAATCCTGACAAAGACAATAGCAAAACATTAAACAAGGCTTTAGCTGACGGAAAGAATATTTTATTTAGACCGGGCATCTACAATATAGAAGAAACTCTAAAAGTAACAAAGAAAGATACAATTATTTATGGTATGGGACTGGCTACACTTGAAGCTTCAAAAGGAAATGTTGTCATGAATGTTTCAGATGAAGACGGTATAAAGGTATGCGGACTTTTATTTGATGCAGGTGAAAAAGAATCAACAACTTTGTTGCTGGTTGGAGATAAGAAAACAAAAGTATCTCATGCAAACAATCCCCTTTCTTTTAGTGATGTGTACTTTAGAGTTGGTGGTGGAAAGAACGCAGGCAAGGTTAAAAACTGCGTAACAATTAACAGCAACAACGTAATAGGCGACAATTTCTGGGTATGGCGAGCTGACCATAGCACAAATGTAGGTTGGGACGTTAACACAGCAACTAACGGAATTATCATTAACGGTGATAATGTAACAATGTATGGTTTGTTTGTGGAACACTTTAAGGAATATCAGACTATTTGGAATGGCGAAAATGGTAAATTATTCTTTTATCAAAGCGAATTGCCATACGATGTGCCAAGGCAGAAAGCGTACAAAAGCCATAATGGAAAGGTCAATGGCTATGCTTCCATTAAAGTGGCAGATAGTGTTAAAAAATTCGAAAGCTACGGCATAGGTGTTTACTGTTATAACAGAGACAGTGACATAGACATTACATCAGCAGTGGAAGTTCCTGATAGAAAAGGAGTTAAGCTACATAACACGTGCACAGTAAAACTAAACGGTCAGGGACAGATTTCCCATATTATAAACAAAAGTGGAACAGCAACTGAAAATTTAGGTGATGCATGCAGAATAAGAGAATACGAAAACGGAATTATTATTCAATAAAAAATATATAAAAGGAGAGTTGAAATGATACTTAAAGAAACTTACACATTGAGAAACGGCGTAAAGGTACCAAAGATAGGATTAGGTACATGGCAGATACCTGATGGAGAAGATACTTATAATTCAGTAACTTTTGCATTAAACAATGGTTATAGACACATTGATACAGCAAAAGCTTACGGAAATGAAAAAAGTGTTGGAAAAGCAATTAAAGATTCGGGAATTCCAAGAGAAGAGATTTTTGTTACAACAAAGTTGCCTGCAGAATGTAAAGGCTACGACATTACAAAGAAATGCTTTGAAGAATCTTTGGCTGATTTAGGCTTAGATTATATTGACTTATATTTAATTCATGCACCATGGCCATGGGAAAAAATGGGTATGGATTGCACAGAAGGCAATATTGAATGTTGGAAAGCAATAGAAGAAATATATGAAAGTGGCAAGGCGAAAGCAATTGGTGTTTCAAACTTTGCTCCTGAACATATGCAGCCTATATTAGACAATTGTAAAATTGTGCCTATGGTTGATCAGGTAAGTTTCCATATTGGAAACAGACAGGAAGCAGTAGTTGCTATGTGTAAGGAACATGACATTCAGTTAATGGCATATTCACCACTTGCAACAGGTGGCTTGGTAAATGATGAATATGTTGCAAAAATTGCTGAAAAATACAACGCAACAATTCCACAGATTTGTGTTAGATATTGTATTCAAAAAGGTGCAATAGCTATTCCAAAATCAACTAAGGAAGAAAGAATTATTTCTAACGTACAGGTTGATTTTGAAATAAGCGATGAAGATATGGAATATCTTGATAAAAAATAATTAACTTGTCACCACGTTCACAAGAAATAATTAATCTTTTACTTTATAGCAAGGAATAGTCTTGTGAATATAGCGGAAAGGACAATTAACTTGTCCAACCGCCGTCTAGAGTAATAATTTGCCCGGTTAGATAAGAACCAGCTTCACTTATGGAATATACAGTTTTGGCTACATCTTCAGGTGTGCCCAGTCTGCCAACAGGTATTTCTTCTATTATAGAAGCAATATCTTCAGAATCTAAATGTGAATTCATTTTGGTATCAATGATACCGCACGCAATTCCATTAACTTGAATATTAGAAGGTGCCAGCTCTTTTGCTAAAGCTTTAGTGAAAGTGTTAATGGCACCTTTTGTTGTAGAATAGGCAACTTCACAGGAAGCACCACAATTACCCCAAACAGATGATATATTAATAATCTGACCATAACCCTGCTTCAAAAATAAAGGTATTAATGCCTGACTAACAGAAATAGCAGAAGTAACATTTGTATTCCATATTTTGTTCCATAAATCCTCATTTAAGTCCTGCAATAATCCAATTATAGAAATCCCCGCATTATTAATAAGAAGATTCACATTAAGATTATTTCCACTAATATAGTCTGCAATTTCCTTGCCGCAGGAAAAAGAAGACAAATCACATTTAAGAGTATGCAAATTATCTCCATAAATATCAATTAATTCGTCTAAAGCTTCATTATTATTAAAATAAATACCTACAACAGTATAATTTTTTTCTAAAAGAAATCTTGCAATTTCTTTTCCAATATCTCCTGATGCTCCGGTAACAATAGCAGTTTTTTTCATGTTTTCCCTTCCTTTCATCTCGCAAGCAGCCTGCCTATATATTCAGCCATGCAGCTCGATTTCGCTTTGTTTCATCTCGCAAGCAGCCTGCCTATATATTCAGCCATGCAGCTCGATTTCGCTT